>Ga0075473_10000438_pt1 | contig 17239 bp, 29 predicted proteins | sample DEB19_08_DNA_FD_76340 | JGI IMG/M metagenome (GOLD analysis project Ga0075473, IMG submission 76340) | Aqueous microbial communities from the Delaware River and Bay under freshwater to marine salinity gradient to study organic matter... | ecosystem: Environmental > Aquatic > Marine > Coastal ... | reverse complement strand
CAACCCAGATTTTAATAGTTTTGCCTGGACTCAGTACACTCCTTATTTTAACGATGGTGACCCGTGTGATTTTTCTGCACATACTGATTACATTTATATTAATGATGAAGAAGAAGAAACATCTTTTTATAATGTAGAGACTGATCTTAAAGAACTAAAGAGAAAAGATAAGGTAATTAAGAGTCTCCAAAAAGAAATTGATAAACTGCTTCAGCAGGGCAGAAAAGAAGATGATTGGGATGTTAAACACAAAAAAGATAGAATTGAAACATTAAATAATTTGAATATGGAAAATTTGGAAAAAAGATATAAATTTATAAAAGATGTCAATGATCTAATGAAAAATATGGATCAAGATGTTTTAGAAACCATGTTTGGCGACCATGTAAAGGTAGTCGTAACTAGAGATGGTGCTGAAACCGAGAGATATGATCATGACTAAATTTGTTTTGCAAGTCACAGATCAAAATGAAAAAATACAATACTTTGGCCCATTTGATGACGGTGAAAAAGCATTAGATTGGGGACTAGAACACTTTGATAGTGTTGATTATTTTTTAATGTCAACTACTTTGTATGATCCGAAAGATTACATTTCTAACAAAGGATGAAATTATGTCTAAAAAGAAAGTTGCTAAAAAGTCTGTTGCCAAAAAACCAGTTGCTTGGAAAACATTCGAAGAGTGGTGGGATAAAGTTGCTCAAAAGCAAGTTGATAAAATTGAACGTGATTGGATTAAAGAAACTGAACCAAATGATCCCGATGATGAAGATGGTGGTGGTGACTCTTGGCATGTTAACCAAATGATGCACGACGGTGATGCTCATGAAAACACATATGAAATTGCTGAAGAAGTTTTCAAAAAAGGACAAAATAATGAACTATGGGAAATGACCATGGGCGATAGTTTATTTTGTGATCTAGATAGCGTTATTATCGAATCATATGAAGCAGGCAAAAAATGCAAACTAACGTAATTTTCTTGGGTTTTCCACCCCTGACAACCTGAAGATTGTCAAGATTGTTCTTGACCGTTAGTTTAAACCCTATCCTTGAAGACAAGGATAGGGTTTTTTATTTTAAAATTTGATTTTGTTTTTTATTACAATATACTATATATTATATTCATGATTAACGTCGTGATAAAGTATGAATGAAACAAGTTTAGAAAAAAACCTCTCACAAGATGTGGAGGAAGACAGTAAAAATTACGATTGTGCTAAAGATACTTTGTTGCACATAAAAAGAGTTTCGACCTTAATAACCATGGCTGTTACTGAGTTATTAGAGAGGTCAAATAATCACGATCACTCCAAGTTAAGAGAGCCAGAAAAAAGTTATTTCGATAAATATACGCCGATGCTTAAAGATTCGCAATATGGTAGCGAAGAATATAATAACTTTTTGAAAAAATTAAAACCGGCCCTAGATCATCATTATTCTAAAAATTCTCATCATCCTGAACATTATGAGAATGGTGTGGATGGAATGAATCTTTTTGATATAATAGAAATGTTGTTGGATTGGGTTGCGGCAAGTGAAAGACACTCCAAAGCGGACATATTTAAATCAATTGATTATAATAAAGAAAGATTTAAAATGTCAGAACAGCTTGTAAACATATTTAAAAATACAATAAACTTTATGCGTGAAAGGTTCATAATATGATAAACAAACAACTAGAGGATTTGTTTAGTAATATTGAATCTGAAAAAAAAGAAAAAAGTTGGAAATTTATACCTTACGTAATACATAATACAGACTCCGATGAGATTGGAGTTTATTTAAAAGATTCTTCTTTTTATTGTGAACCTTTAAATGAATATGTAGATGTTTATAAAGATTTTGATACAAAAGAAGTTGTGGGTATAAAAATTAAAAATTTTTCTAAAGTTGATAAATTATGAATATACTTAAAAGTATTTTTTCTTTCATTTACGGAACAGAAAATAAAACTTTAACAAATAGACAAATAGAAAAAGAAGCAATAAGAAGAGCATTTGAAACAGGAAATGCTGTTATAGCACACAGAAATGAAGATGGATCTGTTGATTGGAGAGAGATAGAAATTAAAAAATGAAAAATAATAACAATATTTTGCCTGAAATTTTATTTTTATTTGTTTTTGTGTCTTTGTTGGTTTTAATTCATGTTATATATAAAAAATATTGTAAGGTGGAAGAAAAAGCAGAAAATATGTTAATTACCTGTGAAACATGTAATGGAAAAGGCGAGACAAGCCAAAGTATTGCAGATTTAATATGTGCCGGCCGATCATATATGTTTATTGATAGTCATAAAAAACAATGTTTAGAGTGTAAAAAAGGACATTCTGTTTGCAATGATGCAAAAAAAATGCTAGAATCTATAAAAGAAGAAACAGAACAAAAAGAAACAAGAGTATTACTATATTCTTGTCCTGATTGTTTTGGTAAATGTAAAAAATAAACTAGCAAAAAATGAAAAAATTAATAACCGGTGGTTCAGGTCTAGTTGGATCTAGCTTTAAAGATGGAATTAAAGCTGATTCTTCTGTCGATCTTAGAAATTACGATGATGCTTACTCGTTTATAAAACAACATCAGCCTGATGTTGTTGTGCATGCTGCTGCAAAGGTTGGCGGCATAGGTGCAAATATTAAATATCCTGCGGATTTCTTTGCAGATAATATCAAGATGAATATGAATGTGATAGATTCTTGCTATAAACTAGGAATCAAAAAATTAGTTTGCTTTTTATCAACATGTATATTTCCAGACGATGTAACTTATCCTTTAGATGAGACAAAAGTTAATCTTGGTCCTCCACATGAATCTAATGCCTCTTATGCATATGCAAAAAGAATGGCAGAAGTTCAAGTAAAGGCATATAATAAACAATATGGGACAAATTATTTTTGTGTAATACCATCTAACATATATGGGCCAAATGATAATTTTAGTTTAGAAAATGGTCATGTTATACCAATGTTAATACATAAGTGTTATTTGGCCAAGAAAAATAATACTTGTTTTGATGTTTGGGGAACGGGGGATCCATTAAGAGAATTTATTTATTCTTTTGATGTTGCCAACATAATAGATTTATTGATTGAAAAAAATCACACCAATGATAGCTTAATAATATCAAACACAGAGCAGCACACTATTAAGCAAACAGCAGGTTTAATAGCCAGACTTATGGATTACCATGGTCCCATAATGTGGCAGACTGACAAACCAGATGGACAATATGAGAAGCCCAGCAGCAATGATAAATTATTAGGAATAATAGGCGATTATGATTTTACACCCTTTAACATAGGTTTGAAAAGGACAATAGATTGGTTTGTCGAAAAATATCCAGAGGTTAGAAAATGAAAAAGTATGCCACTAGTCCGGAAAGAGGCACATTCAGAAAAGAATGTGATAAAAAATCTTTAGAAAAAGGACACATGGACCAAAAAACATATGATAGTTTACAAGAGTATTACGATAAATACAGAGAAGAAAGTAGTAAGCCTTTAGAAAATAACCTTGAATGGGATTTAAGAGGCTGTGAATGGTTTGTTGAAAAATGCAAACAAAGTAAAGTTTACAGTCAAAATGTTTATGCTGCTTTGTGCAATAATACTTTTATAAACAAAGAAAACTACAAATATGATTGTAGTTGGCGACATGCTGGTGGAGTTGTTTCTCATTTAAATGAAAAAGGCGATTACATAGATTGGTATTGTAGTGGCATAGGAGCAGATACTCTTGATGATGAAGGCAATCACGTAAAGCCGGGATATGTAGGAGAAGGTTCTTTGACTGAGGAAATAAAACAAGATTTTTTAAAATTAGGTTGGAAAATTTCCAATGAAGAATAAAGAAGAAAAATCTGCTAAAGGTGTTAAAGGATTTTTGCTGTATAATCCTTTTCAAAAATGTCATATATTTAGAGTTTACGATAAACAAAATAAAAAAGAATTCATAGATTACAAGATAATAGCAGAGGATATTGAAATTAAAATCAATTCTGATTTTTATGCTCTAATCAAACAAAATGATCATTATTTTTTAGACTATAGTAAAAAAGCTTTGAAAAAAGAAAATTAATTGCAATTGACAAAAAAATAATTCTATACTACAATCTTCTGTCCGGGTACGTGTGTGTTGTGTCGTCTGATTTCATTTTTTTGGTAGATATAGGAGAATAATAATGGCTAAGAAGCCTAGTGCATTTGGTAAGGTTCTTGAAGAAAAGAAGCCGGAAGCCTCAAAGGGTGGTGGCAAGGATTACGATAGTTACAAGTTTGATGAAATTGGCCCTGCCGAGCAGAATCTTTTTGATCTTGTTACTGCCCTTAAGACTGCTGGCGGTATTATTGAGAGTGAACTCAAGAATATTGAGATTCAGCTCAAGGAAAACAACTTGCTTGACAAGTTTATCGAGATTGGAACCAATACTCGTAGTGCACCGGAAACTTACGTTGCACAGGGTGAAGTTTCCATGGCTAAGGTTAGTCTGAAGTACAAGGCTACCAGTGCCATTGATGAAAAGACCCTTAAGACTCTTGAGGATCGTGGTATTGATCTTGATTACAAGGAAGTTGTTGCTATCAAGAAGAATGTTCTTGAAAATGAGGACATGGTTATGAAGATCATTGAAGCCCTGCGTTCGGCTGGCATTGATCCTAATGATGTTCTTGACAAGAGCATGAAGATTGTTGCAAGTAGCAAGACCATTGATAGCGTTTTTGAGAAGGTTTCCAATAAGTCTGAAATCAAGGATCTTCTCAAGAAGGTTGCACAGGTAACTATTATGCAGCCTCACTTTAGCGATGACCCTGTTGACGCTAAGGCTAAGGTTGGTGATATTGTGAAGAGTTTTGGTCTGTTTACTTGATAAATAATGCTTAAAAATAAATGCCTTGGGTGTGTAACTCACACCCAAGGCATTATTGATTATTATGTTTAAGCCTATAGTTATTGAAAAAAATCCCGATAGACTTGATTCTTATATTGTTGAAAGTTTTGCAAATAAATTTTTAAACAACTCTGAAAAAAAAGCTTCATACTATTATTTTAAGATACATTTTGGAAGAAAATCATCTAGAAAATTAGATGAGCCTTTTTCTAAATTGGGAGAAAAATTTGTAGTTTTTACATCTGAAAATGTTTTAGTTTGGATAGATTACAATAAATATATCAATATTTGGGATGGTGAAAAACAACAACCTGAACCTGGTTTTCCCGGTGAATTTCTGAAAACCAAGGACAAATTTCTAAATTGGTTTATAAATGTTTTTCCCAAATTGGATTGTTTCTAAATTGATTTACTGTATAGTATATAACAAAAAGGGGGCGAAAAGGTATCGATTGAATAATCATTAATATGATTAGCAAGTAGTAGTTGATCTTGAGGCTACTTTAAAACAAGATTAAACGCTTTAACTGGCGAAACTCAGTTAGCCCTTGCTGCCTGATAAAAAAGGCAACAACAGTTTTAGGAAGCGATGAAGGGAGCGTCCAAAAAACTGTCGTAAAAACCTTCTGCTGTCAAATCGCCAACTGATTTGATTTAAGATTTAGTTGGTAAGCAAAATACACGATTTGTTTGTTGTTTGTGTGTTTTGATGATTTACAACAAAATAAACTTGTAGAGATCTTATTAATGTTATTACAAGACGGCGGCTCGAAACCGCCCGCCTCCATTTACATTATGGGTTTTATTTGATATAGAATAAATATTTTCAAGGATGAAAATGAAGTACAGCAATTGTCTTTTGGGGGCATTATTCTTATTTTGGAGAAAAAGAAAGCATAGTCCCAAAATATTACTAAGAGTCAGACCAGGAACCCTTGTTCCTCATTTCATGGTAAAAGACAAACGTGGTTTATACCATTATAAATTAGATAACAATATTTTACCTTGGCCATTTTGTTATTTAATTTTTAATGGAAGTTTTCAAAAACTAAAACAAGAAAAGGAATACTTGTTTATCATGAATAAAAATCATAAAAACAATCTAATATTAGCCACAAGTTTTATTCTTGGAATTATTTTTGCAATATTGTTTCAAAAATGAAATATTACTTAAAGTTAATTTGCACTGAAGAGAATCAAAAAAAGTTATTCAAAGTTTCAAAATTTAAGAATATTGAAAATGCAATAGAATCGTTTATTAAAAAAATAAACTACAACTTTAGAATAGAACTTAAATCTTTTATTAAAGATGGATTTAAAGATTCTATAATTGGTAAAAATTGGCAATTGAAGTATGATAGAAAACTAAATGACACAGACTTTTTGTTGGAAATTGTCATACCAACAATTAATTTTCATATAAAACAAAATGAATTAAAGTCCATAGAGAATGCAATTGAAGAAATGATTTCTGATATTGTACTATGTCCAGAAAAAACTATTGTAGATATAGATGATAGTTATTTAAAAAGCAAATATCATTTTAGTACTCAATTTTATCCTTTTGATTTGGAAAGATTGAGTAATTTTGATAGGTTAATTATAAATCATTTAATAAAAAATTAAAAAGTTTATTCTGGTACGTTTTTTCGGAGACAATATGACTACATTGTTACTTTATAAAAAACTAACATCTGAAGAGCTTGATAATTTTTATTTGGAAGCTTTAAAGGGTGTTAAAAAGTGGTTTGAGAATAATCCTAAAAGAAGGGTTTGTAATGTCGGTTGGTGTTATGGACAAACTTTTAAAGTAAGAAAAAACAATATCGAAAAAGATATTGAAAAAATGTATATTCAAACTAAACTAGAAAGTTTTAAAAATGGCTAAAATAGTTAAAGATAATGTTTTGAAAGAACTTAAAAAGCTTTATCCTAAAACCGGACTTATTGAGATTTCTTACGAAGGTTCCGGAGACAGTTTTGATGACTTTTTTCAAGTTTGTGCATATTCTTCTTACAAGAAAAATAAAACTTTAAAAGAGTTCTCAAATAAACCAAGACCAGATTCATCAGATAAAAGCAAAGTCATTAATGATATTAAAAATTCAAAATCTTTTTTAAGCGATCTTTGTTTTGAAATGATGGATCAGCATGATGAAATTAGTTTTAATGATGAAGGTTGCTCCGGTGTTATCTACATTGATTTAGATGAAGAAAAAATTTGGATAGAAAATTCTTATTACATTAGAGAAAGTGTAAACTCTCCGGACTTTATTTATTTAAATAAATCTAATCCAGATAGTGAAAATGAATATTTATTTAAACCAGATAGTGAAAATGAAGGTGATTGGTGATTGAAAGAATTTTAGTCAATGATGATAAGTTGGATATTGAAGTTGCTCCGATAACTTTAGTATACAATAAAAATCATTTAAAGACACAATATCCAGAAAGAGTCGAGATAAGTTCTTTTGAAACTTTGAAGCATTTCAATGAAATGACTGAAATAGATCCTCTTATTGCTTGTTTTTTTAAGTTTACTGTTTTTGATTATAAAGAAGAAGTTAATATAACAAATATTAGAAATTCTGGCACAGGTTACAAGCACTTGATAGGTCTTTTTTCTTTGACTTTTAAGTGTATGTTGGAAAACAAAAAATTTATCTGGATGTATCCAGAAAATTATTTACATCCAGCCTTGCAAGCAGAACTCGCAGATGTTTGTATTTTGATCTCAGATCAAAATAAATTTTTAAAATTTGTTGAGTGTGTAAAAAATAAAAAGTTTGATAGTTATATTAAAAAAGATGGTGGAAATTTAAAAAAATATTTTTTTGATGTGGTACTTAACGGCTACCTGGATAGTTTTACCAATTCCTAAGTATATTGGCTATAACTAGTAAACAAGTTGTAACTTCAAGTATGAATAAAAAAATTCTTAATCCAAAAGAAACAACTATTTCTTCAAATGTTAATATTGGAAGGTCTGGTTTATCGTTTAAATTCATTCCTATTCTGTAGTCAATGGTTCTGGCTAGTATAAATATTATTCTTTTAAACTTTTCCATGTAATTATTTACTGTTTCAATTTATTTTTTGGAGATTAAAATGTTAGTTGAAGCTGCTAATCTGTATTATAAAGAAGGTGCTAGCGATAAAGTTTATCATGCCACTATTGAGGATGTTGGCCAAGGCTATGTTGTTAATTTTAGTTATGGCCGGCGTGGTAGTGCTTTAAAGTCTGGCACTAAAACCAATGGCCCTGTTACAAAAGAACAAGCTAAAAAGATTTTTGATAGCATTTTAAAGGAAAAGACAGGAAAAGGTTATAGAAAGTTAGAAGGCCAAGAACAAGCTATTCATGTTGCTGAAGATCTTCCTGATACTCCGAATGAATCTAAGTGTGTTTTGCTTAATGCCATAGAAGAAAATCAAGTTGAAAGCTATCTGAATGACGAAAATTGGCTTGCACAGCAAAAATATGATGGCGTAAGATTCATGTTGCATAAAAATGGCCAATCAATTAGAGGGTATAATAGGCGAGGCGTTAATGCCAATATGCCTACTGTTATTTGGAATGATGCTCAAAAACTCAATGACTTTTTAATTGATGGAGAGTTAATTGGAGAAAATTATTATGTTTTCGACATTCTCCAACATGGAGATAAAGACACTCAAAATTTAAGTGTATTGGAAAGACTTAAAATTCTAGAAGAATACAAGTCAGTTTCAGACTATATTAAAATTGCTGAAAGTTATCTTGATAAGAAATCAAAATTTGATTTTTACAAAAAGTCAAAAGAAAAAAACGAAGAAGGAATAGTTTTCAAAAGAAAAGATGCAAAATACTATGTTGGGCGTCCATCTAGTGGTGGAGATTACTTAAAATATAAGTTTTATGCCACTTGTAGTTGTTTTGTTACTGAAATAAATGATAAGAAAAGAAGTGTTCATATCGGTTTGTTAGATGGTAAAAAATTACTGCCTGCGGGAAAGGTCACAATACCTATAAATCACGAAGTTCCAGAAGTGGGTTCAATTGTAGAAGTTAGGTACTTGTATGCCTACAAGCAATCTGGTAATCTTTATCAACCTACCTACCTTGGTTTAAGGGAAGATATCCAAGACTCAGATTGCCAGAAAAAACAATTAAAATATAAGAAGGAAGAGGACTGAATGACTAGTATAGTTTTACATGATGGCAAGGCACACCAAGATGATTTTCTGGCGGCATGTGTATTAATACATAAATTAAATGCTCCTGCTTACAGACGATCTTTTACCCAAGATGATTTGAATGATAAAGATGTTTGGGTTTTAGATCAAGGTCGTGAACATAGTCATGATTTACATAATTTTGACCACCATCAGCTAGATGAAGCAATATGCTCTTTTACGATGGTGTTGGATTATTTCTATCAAGACTATAGAAGCAAGCTTCCTCAATTAAGATATGTGGAAATATTTGATAGTTGTGGCCCTAATAGGGCAGCAGAGTTTGCAGAAGCCAAACCTGAAAGTTTGGAAGTAGCATGTGCACCTGCGTATCTTTATTTAATAAAAGCTTTCTCTAAAGTTTCTGGAGAAATCAAAGATCCTTTTTATAGTGTAATGGGCTCTATAGGCAAAGAAATATGTGAAGATATAGAGAATTCTAATATTCTTTTAAATTGCCTTGAACAAAGTGCTATATTTTTTGAGCATAAAAAGATTAAGATATTAGATACCACATCTTGTAAAATGCCCGATGGTTTTAAGCACGATCAACTTCCAACCAAAGAATATTCCAAGCTTAAAAACATGCAGCCTGACGTTGTGTTGACCATTGACACAAGACAAGGAGGCTACAGAATGGTAAGTATAAACTCAGATGTTCTTAAATTTAAACCTAATGATAAAAGTCATTTTACTCATGTTACTGGTTTTTTGACTGGCTTCAAAGAATATGATGATTATAAATATATTTTAAACAATCATATAGAATTCAATTCGAAAAATGCTTAATAGTTTAGTTTATAAAAATCCTTCTAGGGCTAAAAAAGAATTAGGGATTAGTTATCTAGGTTCTGTTAACTTTACTGCCAAGCATGCAAAGGCGTTTAATTTTAACGAACTTACATACGCCCTTTACTTGTCCCCAGCAAACACTTCTGGATATGAGGTTTGTCCAAAAAGAAACACAGAATGTACTATTGCGTGTTTGCATGAGTCAGGGTATAATAAAATAGATGTAAAAGAAAATAGCATTAATAAAAGCAGAATAAAGAAAACAAAATTATTTTTTGAAAACAGAGATTTCTTTATGAATCTCTTGATAAGTGAAATTAAAAGTGCAAAAAATAAAGCTTTGAATGAAAATTATGATTTTAGTGTAAGACTTAATAATGTTAGTGATGTTAATCCTGAAAGATTCAGGTTGAATGATAAAAACATACTTGAAATTTTTCAAGAAACTAAATTCTTTGATTATACAAAAGTTATTTCAAGATTAGCATTAGTTAAAAAATATCCAAATTATGATCTGACTTTTAGTTATAATGGTGAAAATTGGGACGAATGTCAGGAAGCTTTAAAAAATAATGTGAGAGTTGCTGTTGTATTCAAAGATAAATTACCCGAAGAATATAATGGAATAAAAGTTATAAGTGGAGATGAATACGACATGAGATACAGAGATCCAACAAATGTTATAGTTGGACTTAAATTTAAGAAAGTTAGAAACAAGATAAACTTCGAAAGCAGCAAGTTTGTGGTGAGTGTATGAAAAAAAATAGAAAAAAACTGACCCTGCAGTTAGATGATATCATCTGCGACATTTGTGGCGGTTCTTGTAAAAAAAGCTATGATATTGAGAGTGCTAAACTTTTCGCCCACTGGGGATATGATAGTTCCAAAGATGGCGATGTTTATGACATAGATCTTTGCGAAGGTTGTTTTGACAAAACAATAAATTACTTAATGAGCATCAGATCTCATATTAGTATCAGAGAAGATCAAACTGATACTTTGTCGCCTGTAAACACTTTGCCTGATGAATAATCAATTTGATAATAATTAAAAAGTAAAATCTGGTACGTTTTCCAAGCGGTTCTATTCTTCACAACAAGCAAAAGGATTGTAAAAAATGTCGAATGATCTTATTAATCGTAATATTGTTTCTGAAAACCTTGTTGACATTATTAAGCGAAACAGGGTTTGTGATAGGCCAATGCTTATTTTTGGTGCTCCCGGTGTTGGCAAGAGCCAGCAAGTTTGGCAAAGCATTGAAAATGATGAAACCTGTATCGATCTCAGGTTGAACAGTCTTGATAGCATTGACCTTAGAGGCTTGCCTGTTATCCAGAAGGATGAAACTGGTAAGGCAAATAAGGTGACATGGGTTCGGCCTGAGTTTCTTCCTTATGATGGTAAGGGTGTTATTTTTCTTGATGAAATTAACACTGCACCGCCTAGCGTACAGAATCCGGCTTTGCAGCTTGTTCTTGACCGAAAGGTTGGTAATCATCATCTTGGTGATGGATGGTATATCGTTGCAGCAGGCAATAGGAGTGAGGATAGGGCTCATGTTTATCCTCTTAGTAGTGCCCTTATTGCTCGTTTTGCCGTTTACGATTACGTTCCAAACGTAGAGAATTGGATTGATTGGGCTATTAAGTCTGGAATTCACCAGGATGTTGTGGGTTTCATTAGTTTCCGAAAGGAACTTCTGCTTCAGCCTGTAGTTGATGAATACACTCCTAGTGCCAATCCACGAAGTTGGAGTTATGTCTCCGACAGACTCAAGAATAATTTCAGGTATCTTTCTGACATTAGGGCTTGCGTTGGTGGTGCTGCTGGAGAATTCATGGCTTACCTTGATGTTTGCAAGAGTCTGCCTGATATGGACAAGTTAATCACTGGCAAGAGCAAGTGGAAGGAAGATAAAAAGAAGATTAGTGTCAGTTATGCTGTTGCTGGTGCTCTTGCTACTCATTTGATTGAGAGCAAGAGTCCTGAGAAGATTTTTGAAAACTGTGCAAATGTGTTGATTGATATTAGTCCCGAACCTGCTGCCTTGTTCATTAAGAGAATCATGAATGATAGCAAGGCTACCAAGATTAGGGATCTTGCTTATGAAAGCGAGAATATTGGCAAATGGCTTGAGAAGAATAATGATTTGATCAAGAGCAGTATCAATCTTAGCTAATATTGTGAAGAGCCGCTGCTAGGGATAACATACGTCTGTAAAGGCGGCAAGAAACCCTAGCGGCGGTTTTCATTTACTTATAAGAGGAAAAAATGGCTACCAAAACTAAAAATAATAGCACTGTTCTTACTCAAGAAGAAGAAGATAAGTTTCGTAAAAAGATTGATACTATTCTTTTTGCATTTGCTCATCATTATCCTTTTTGGGGCGTTCTTAGTGAAAGATGCACTTATAGCGTTACTAAAACTGCCGTTCCTACAGCATGTGTAGATAAGAATGGACATATAATTTTCAATTATGATTTTTGTGAAAAGTTAACTGAGCATCAGTTTCTTTTTCTTGTTGCTCATGAAATTTGCCACTTTGTTTTTGAGCATAACCCTCGAAGAAGCAACAGAGATCCTCTTATTTGGAACATAGCAGTTGACTATGCTGTAAATCTGATGCTCTGGTATCAGTTTGAAAACGACAGGTTCATAATCAAGGACGGAATCTTTGATGCTAGTTGGAAAACAGGGGAGCCTTTGTATGATGGCATGAATGCAGAGTTGATTTACTCTGATCTTATCAAAAATGCCAAGGTTGTTAAGGTTAACATTCTTGATATTCTTGGAGATAAAGAAAACAAAGAAGGCGAAGAAGGTGAAGGCGAAGGCATCACTGTGGTTAGAGATAGGCGAGTTCCTTTGCCTAAGAAAGAAGGCAAAAGCAAAGAACAAGCTGATCAAGAGCTTAAAGACTTTGTTAACAAAGCAATTTGCGATGCATATACTGTTGCCAAGAGCCAAGGTGATCTGCCTAGTGGCCTTGAAAGAATCATTAATTCTCATTTGAAGAGCAAGGTTGACTGGGTTACAGCACTCAGGCAAAAAATGAGGTTTGGTACTAGCAGGCTTGAGAAAAGGGATGTTACTTGGAACAACCCTAACAGAAGGTTTCTGGATGGAGATATTGTTTTCCCAAGCAATATTGGCCCAGATAGTCCCAAACTGGCTTATGCTATTGACACTAGCGGCAGCATGAGCGAACAAGATTTGGACAATGCTATTGGTGAATTAGAGGAATTGAGGAAAAAGCTCAATGCAAAGGTATACTTTTTAGACTGTGACGCAGGAGTATACTCTAGCCGCTGGATAAATCCTTTTGAGCCTTTGCCTAAACTTAAGGGTGGTGGTGGCACTGACTTTAGGCCTGTGTTTGAACATTTGAATAAGAATAAAATCAAACCTGACTATTGTGTGTTTTTCACTGATGGTTATGGCGAATTCGGAGAAGATCCTAAGATGGATGTTCTTTGGGTAATGACTAGTGACGTTAAGCCTCCTTTTGGTGAAACTATTCGCTATAATGATTTGCAAGGATAATAATAAAATGAAATTTTGGCAGTTACAAAAACTATGTTTGGAAAATGCCTACTCTGTAAAAAGAGTGGGTAATAAGTACTTTTGGAAAAAGAATAATGAAGATAGAAGTGGTGAGTCAGATACTGTGATTAGTACTTATCAAGAAATTAAAAATGACATTGAAAACAAAACAGTCAATCATGAATGATTTTGTTTTTCTCTAATACAGGAATAAAATGAACGATTCTGTTGCTAAATATCAAAAGTTTATAGAATATGAACAGGAAAAAGATCCTTGTTCATTAATAAAAAGTCTATACCCTGCTCAGGCAAAAAATTTCGGTGGAAATTTAATTTGCGGTGATCTTTTTGGTAGTTCCAACTACCCAGTGTATAAATCTGAGAACTGGATTCTGTTTATTAAAAGTCCTACTTACTGTAGTACTTTTGTGTCACACTTTACGGCCAATCCAAATAAATATGATGAAGGATTTCCTGATTTAGATACGTTGTTATCAAAGTGGATCGAGTATTGTTTAGAAAATCCAAAACTGGCTATTTCTTATTTTATTTTTGTAGAAGCCCAAAGAAGAGGCAACAACAACCACAGTTTTAGAATTTTAACGCCACCAGAAGATTTGAAAGAAGAGCTAGAACAGGTTATTAGCGAAGATAGCGATTGCTCTTTTACTTATGCAAAAGAAATATTAAAAGACAGATTTTTAATTGGTGAAGACGCTATATTCCAGAATCCAAAAAACACAATAAGATATTTGACAGATGTTGTTTGTAAAAACAGCTATGAATATGCAAAAAACAAAATACCAGAAGATATTTTAGAAAAAGTGCAGGAGTCTGTATATAAAGACCCTGTTAGCTCTTTTAATTATGCTAGGATAACTGGTGAAAGATTTGAAAAAGGCGAACTTGCAATTAGTCAAGACCCTGAATCTAGCTTTAATTATGCCAAATATGTTTTGAAATCTAGATTTGAATTAGGAGAAAAGTCAATAGCCAAGGTTAGTGATCTTTGTCTGAAATACGCTACTAGTATTATTGGCGGAAAACTTCCTAAAAAAATGCACGAAGCTATGGAACTATATAGCTTTAAAAAATAATATGAAAAATATAGAAAAACTTTTAGAATTTTTAGAAGAAAAAAAATTATGTGATGATTTGTTGTTAAAAGCAAAAGAAGAATTTAAGTTATTAAAACAAGATCTTAACACCCCGCTGGTGTGGGTCAGGGTAAATGATAGAGGCGATCTATTTGACCCTAGGTTGAGTTTGAATCCTTTTTTGGATGAAAAAACAGTAATACCACTCTACAAACTTTCAAAAAATAATGAAAAATAACATTCAATTAACTGAAAAAGAAAAAGATTACATCACAGATATGATAGCACAAAACAGCTTTGATGGCTGGTATACCGGAGATAAGGTAGAATTTGAAAAAATGAGACAAGATCTTTGGGTAAAGTTAGGCATGGAAAGAACAGATTGTCCCACATCCGAGGAAACATTAGAATGAGCACTAGAACTAAAATTAGTGAAAAATTAAAAAACAAAATTATTGACAGTGGAATTATTCGAAAAGAAGACTTTGACAATGCTCCTGATTGGGCTTTGAGTTTTGCTGTTAATTTGTTGCAAGTATCAGAAATCGAAGAATTTTGTTCTAGCGACGTTTCTAGATTTGAAATAGAAAAATTTCTGGAAGAGTTGACAGAAACACAGGACATCGTGGATATTAACAGCTGCGACAAGGTTTCGGAAAATTTTAGCGAAAGAATGCAAAGTTTCAAATTTGGTGTTCCAAATAAGATCATACCATATCTTCGCCAAGTCGCTATGCCAGAGATTAGAGAGAATCTCGAATAGTCGCTAAATGACTAGAAATTTTTGAAAGGAATTAAAAATGCCCAAGTTAATTAGTGACAACGGACTGAATCTAGGCGAGCTTAAACTCAATAGAGGAGTCTCATTAGATAGTGTAATTAAGCAACTTAAAAAAATACAAGCTACTAAAAAGAAGCAAACAAAGCCTAAGATCAAGAAAACAGAATATATTGGCTTAGAAAGCATTACAGAATCAAAAGATAAAAAGCATATTGTTTTTAACTTTAAAAATGACAAAAGTTTTAAATATGATATTTTGAAAAAAGAATTAGAAATTTCACCCTCTCAATTAAGGAAAGTTGAATTAATAGAAAATATTGAAGTAGGAGAGCTTAGCCATGTCAAAAATCTTAATAAACTTTATGAAAATTTAATAAAGTTTTCTAAAGAAGATTGGATTAGAACATTTTTTAAAATCTGTGCGGATTTTGATGAATGTTTTTCGAATCCTATTTTTCTTAGAAATAAAAGTGCGACTACAAAAATTGAGTTGTTAAGTAAAATCAAAACAATACAAGAAATGTGTGACAAAGGAAGTGCAGGTCTTATAGACTTTATAACTAAAATCATAAATGATAAAAACTTTAAAACTAGTTTGAGTGATATTGGAATAGATAGTTGGTTTTTAGAAAGTTTAAGCGAGAATAATGATATTTTTGTTCATTTAGATGATTATAAGTTTGCCAAAGAAAAAAATCAAGTTGATCTTTTTAGAGATCTTTGGCAAGATCACGGACTAGGTTGTTTTAAGGAATTAACCAAACGTTCAAAAGAATTAGTTTCTTGTGGCTATGAATTGAAAAAACTGACACAGTATTTGATCAATGATTTGCCGCATCAAGGATTGCCACCTTTAATAGAACATGTGGACGCCTCCAAATATTATTTAGACCATTACGAAGATTATCATTGTTATTCTGACTTTGATTATGATTGTATAGTTTCGCAAGATTCTGGTTTGGTGTTTAATTTTTATTCAATGAGTTTACTTGCTGAGTATGTTAAGCTTAATGAAAAAGAACAAGGTTACGACAAATATCCTAAAAATTTAAGAACAGCAATTGATTTGATCAAATACAGAAAAATTATTAATAAAAATCAACATTTGGAAAAAATGTATGAAAAAGTACTTGAAAAATTAAAAAGATTTGAGTATTTTGATGATGAAGAATATTGTGTGATTGCACCCAAATCTCCCAAAGAGATAGTGCTAGAAGGAAAATTTTTAGAGCATTGTGTTGGAGGTTATGTTAATAGAGTGGTGCATGGCAAGACCAACATTTTGTTTTTAAGGAAAAAGAAACAAATAAATTCTCCATTAATGACACTTCAATTATCTAATGGGGAAATTCCAAAAATAACAATGGCTTGCGGGAGACACAACAGAAGGCCAGAAAAAAACACTAGTGAGTATGTTTTCTTGGAAAAATACAAAAGAAGTTTCAAGAAGTGATTAAGATTATTAAACAATTAGTGGATAAAGAGACGCCATACTTATTTTCTTTAAGTATGGGGTGCGACAGTTTATCTGCTTTTTTATGGATGAAGAACAAAGGTTACAATGTTATTCCAATACACTTTAATCACAAGCTAAGACCTCAAAATGATTTGATGGAAGAAAAGTTTCATGAAATTTGTAAAAAATGTGGAGTGAAAGGTTATTCATCAAACTCATATGTATCTAATTTTTCTTCAGATTCGACATCCAGAACAGAGTCAGATTTTAGAAAAATGAGATTAGAGTTTTACAAAAGAGTAACGTTCTTAGCCAGTGCACATTATTACACCAAAGATGAAACGCCTACTGTTTTAACCGCACATCATTTGAATGATTATGTTGAAAGTTATCTTTTAAATTGTTTCAGAGGACATCCAAACCATACACCAATTGAATTAGTTTCAAGATTCAATCCATTAAAT
>Ga0075473_10000436_pt1 | contig 17264 bp, 21 predicted proteins | sample DEB19_08_DNA_FD_76340 | JGI IMG/M metagenome (GOLD analysis project Ga0075473, IMG submission 76340) | Aqueous microbial communities from the Delaware River and Bay under freshwater to marine salinity gradient to study organic matter... | ecosystem: Environmental > Aquatic > Marine > Coastal ... | reverse complement strand
AGGGTTGCTGCGAAAGCGGATTTAAACATAAGTACCTCTATATTTTCTCGCAGAGTTTTCCTGCGGATGTAAGGAGTTTCGACATAACTCCGTTAATTCAAGTGACTGCAGCAAATAATTGAGGCGTTCATCACTCGGTCTATTTATCTTAGGACCATTAGAAGAGTATGTCAAGTAGGTTGACTAGAAGGTTCGGTTATCCTACCTAGATATGGATCATAATTCATATAATCTCTAATATCAATTTGAGCACCATTTTGATGCCAAAATTCACTCAAAGCATTGAAGTTACTTTTATGGTAAATATCAACGTGCTCTGGATGAATACTAGACCCCAATTCAGTTCTATAAAGTAGAAGAGGAATTGAGAATGTATTGCCAGAATTGTAAATTAAATCATCAGCTACTGGTCTTGGTTTTACTCCATTGTCAAGTTTATATTTTTCTCCACGAACATGGAATTTTAAAAGTTTTTCCGCATGATGTCTATTGATTAGATAACAGGCAGTGGAAAAATCATTTACAAACCTTTTATGCAATCTAACATGAATATCTCCAGTACAAATAATTGCTATTTGAATTACATCCCAGTCATATGGAATTTGAGAATAAAAATCTGACCAGGTAAAATTCCAATATTTTACTAAATCCAAATTACAATCATCTTCCATGATGATTGCATATGGACTGTCTGATGTTTCATACCAATACTTGATTGCTTTAAGGTGCGATGTTACGCACCCAATTTCGCCCGAAGACATCATTTCCGGATATCTACCAACAATAATATCACTTAAGTCATCTTCACGACCATCATAAGCAGAAATACGAGTATAATTTTCAACTTCCCAATACTCAAATTGATCTTCCATATACTTACGCCTTTCTGGCTGTCCATCAAGGTTTAAGTAATAGATAGGTCCAATATTTTTAAGTTTATATAGAGATTTATTTTTATCCATTATTGTTGAGATATCCATTCCTTTAATTTTACATTAGGTTTCCATTTTAGTATAGTTTTTGCCTTTTGAATATCAGATAAAGTAGTTTTTGCTTCGCCAACCCTATTTTCTATATGAACATAATTATCAGATATTAATTTCGCAAGATCAACTATAGAAATATTTTCTCCACTACCAATATTAAATACTTGCCCATAATAGTTTTGTGGGATATCACTTTCTGCAGCAATAATATTTGCAGAAACTACATCTTTAACATTAATAAAATCTCTTCTCTGTTGTCCATCGCCAACTATTGTTAGTGGAATTTTATTATCTCTTTGTTTTAAAAAGATTCCAATTACTGGAGCATATTGACCAGATGTAGGAGAACGCTCTCCATAAACATTAAAATATCTAAAAATAATTGTTTTTAACCCATAAAGATTTGTGTACATTTTACATAACTCTTCTCCACAAACTTTAGAAACTGAATATGGATTTAAACAATCATTCGGATCTGTTTCTAAATTAGGAAATTTATTTAACCCATATGCAGAAGAAGTTGAAGAATACATAACTTTTTTAACTTTTGCTTCTCTAGAGCACTGAAGAACAGTACAAGTTCCTACAGAGTTTTTCATTACGGCTTCTATAGGATTTTCTATAGCAGGTTGCAGTCTTGACTCAGCAGCTAAGTGAAACACATAATCAACTTGTTCATAAAGAGGTCGTGTTCTTTCGTAATCACAAATATCTAATTTATAATTGCTCGCATTTTCATTCCAATAAAATTTTTCATTACACTCTGCACTTTCATTATCAATTACAACTACTTCCCAATTCTTTTCAAGAAGAGTATCTACAAGATTTGATCCAATAAATCCTGCTCCTCCCGTTACAAGTGCTTTCATAGTATATCCATTAACGATTTAGTAATTTGTTTCTTTAATTTTGTCGTAGAATATTGATGACTTCTATCAACAAATATAATTTTAATATCTATATCTTTTCCAGTATAAGATCCATCTTGATAATCTGATCCTAAAAATCTAAATTGATATTTACCACTCTTTAAGAAGTTATGAAACTGATCTTCATTATCATATAAAATAACGCTATCAATATCTCTCATAGATAAAAGAATTTCTTTTCTTTCATCTACACTCTGTACTGGTTTTAATTTGTTAGATCTTTCTATCGAAGGATCTACATGAAGTGCAACTGTTAAATGATTACAATAAGTTTTACACTCATTAAACATTCTAACATATCCAGGATGAATTAAATCAAATGCTCCTGCAATAATTCCCTTTATTTGTGGTTGATGTTTTTTCCAATCTTCAACATTAATTCCTTTATCATCAATAAAGATGTCGGCGGTTGGTTTACAAAACATCGGGAATAGTTCATGATACTTATATCCCCACTCATCAAGTTGCTTCTTAGTGAGTTCAGTGTGATCAATTCCAGATCCCTTCCCTCTAGCAGTTTGAATAATAATATAATTTCCTTCATCATATAAACGATTGACCTGTTCAACCATAAATGGTAAAGGACTAGCGTTTAAATAATCTGGTTTTCCGAATTCATTATTAGGAGTTTCGCATAAAGTACCATCGATATCAAAACAATATTTCATACTACTCCATGAAGAAAAATTTGGTGTACGCACTCAACGACACCATAATTACTGCTATTAATATAATAATTCCACAAAGCACTAATTGCACCAGTTCGTAAACTATTAGTCGAACTAAAACCAGTAAGAACTCCATATGGAATTTGATTTTGTTCGCACCACTTTTGACAGTTAAGCATATTTTTAGATTCTCCACCAGAACTCATAATAATTACAAGAGTATTTTTTTCAACATAATACTCTAAAAATTTTTGATATGCATTTTCATATCCAAAATCATTGATAAGCATAGTTATCATAGAAGGATCAGAAAGAATGGAAACTTTTTTTCCATGAAATTTCATATAATCTTGGGAAATATGAGAAGCTACAGAATTACTTCCACCATTCCCAAGGATAATAATTCTTTCGTAAGAGTTAAATGCTCTGAAAAACTTTTCAAATTCTTCCTCCATATGAGCATCTTGAAGAACTTTTATATAATTTTCAAAAGGATTATTCATTAATAACTAAACCCACTTTATTTAATTTTACAGCAAATAAACATACTTGTAAATCCATCCCATCTTACAGTGCTATTAAAAATATATCCGAAATGATTTTCATCATTACGTCCACCTTTTAATACCTCAAATCCATTACTTTCTATTTTTTCTACCCACCAAGAAGCAGGAAAAACTGATTGATGCAAATTATATGTCTTTCCATCTTTCTCCTGAATATCTGGAGTTAAAGAGATTCCGAAGGAACAAATTCCATTTGGTTTTAAATGCTTTTTAATATTAGACAGCAACGAATTTATTTTTTCTTCTGAAATATGTTCAAACACTTCCTCCGAGTGGATGAAATCGGCTTTCAATGGTTTTTCATCCAAATATAATTGGTAGTCTTCGGAAATATCACAAAAAAATAAATTTTTATTATAAAAATTTTTCCAATTTTCTTGACCAGATCCATTTAATGCATGAGGACTTCCTTCTAACCCAACCGCAATATCTCCTCTTGAAATAAAATCAACAACTAATTGACCTCCAGCACAGCCAAGATCAATAACTACAATTTGTTCATTTTTAAAATATTCTTTAACTTCATTTATTAATTCTGAAGAAGAAAAATTATCCCTAATACAACCATGAGGACAAAGATGATCCGGAGAATCTAATGCTCCTAAAAAATTTGTTTCTAAAGTAATTAAAGACATTTACCCAAAACTCCACTAGGATTTACGTTTATTTTAATAGATTTATATGGAACTTCCAAATTATCTTTATGAGAAAAAACTAAAAAGAATCCACCATTACCTGCTCCACATAATTTATGTGCTAAAACTGTATTGTTTTCATTTAATATTTTATCAATTTCTTTTATGGAGTTATTTTCAGTAATTATAGAACTTGTTGTTTTTTTCTGAGACCAACTTTGATTTAAATAATCTAAAAATTTTTCATAATTTTTATCGATCAAAGCCTCGTAAGCACTATCAACAATAGATAGAAGTGGTTTAGATTTTTCTATATTATTGGTAACATCTTTCAATACATTTTTGGAATTTCTAGTTACTCCAGTAAATATTAAATGAGCATCATACTGATTGAAAAAATCAGATGATAGAAAATCATATTTAATAATTCCACCTTTTTTAAAATCAATTCTTTTAAATCCACCAATACCACACCCATAAGGATCTTGATATCCACAATATGGATTTATTTTTAACTCAAGATTATATGCAATATTGCATATTTCAATATCAGTCAAATTTAAATCATTAAACAAAGAAATGCATTTAATTAAACTAATAATATAAGAAGAAGAAGATGCCAAACCACTTCCCTGCGAATAAACATCACTAGTCATAGAAACAGTTAGTGGCTTACAATCAAAATAATCTAAAACAACTCTGACAACTTCATTTTGTATATCTTTAATATATTGTATTTCTTCTCTTTTGGAGTAATTAATTATATACTTATTTTCTTGAACATTATAACCTACTTTGTCCTTATGGAGAGTCACATAAGTTTTTAAGTTGCAAGTGAAACTAATTACAGATCCACAACCATATTTTTCTACAAAAAATGGATTATCGGTAGATCCACCAAATAAAGAAATTCTTAAAGGGCAAGAAGAAACATACATTATATTCTAATCCAAGTATTAGGAATTAAATCATCAGTATTTTTATCAGAATATGCGGGACCAAACCACATTTTAGGGGATATAATTTTTTTATTTGGATTTGAAATTAACCAAGCTCCCCACCAACTCAATGTACTGTTGGCAATAATAGCATGAGAGCACATACTCATCAAACATAAGTCAGTATATGGAGTATACGATCCATCTGGGTATTTATCTATTGGCTCAGAAACAAAAAATCTATCATCAGAAAAAAATTCTTGGTCTTTAACCCATTCAGGAGAATCTGAAAATACAATCACTGGTAAAGTATCATCAAACTTCTCAAGTGCTTTTCTATAATACTCAATTGGTTGAACTGGATGCTGATCTCCACACTGAGTATATGACCATTTAAATCCGCGAGAATCTACTAAATTAGGATCTCCTCTACGAACATGAAGCATTATCAATTCTTGACCATCAAATTGCTGAACTATATTACTACACGCTTCTGTATATTCGTCATGAAAACTAAAATCTTTTTTAATTTCGCTAGAAATATGTTTAAAGTATTTTTCAGATTGAAAAAATCCATATAAATTTACATTATCTGGGCAATTTTCAAATAACTCTTCATCAAAATGAAAAAATCTTTCTTGGGCATATGGGTAATTCTCACATATTCCAAAGTTTTTTTCTTTTACTGATTCTAGTTTAAAGCATTCATGAAGACTATAGTTTTCAATACCTCTCATATAAAAAGGAGGTATGCACCAATCATAATTATGTCTTGCAGCTATTCCTCTTAATGCTGCATATTCAAACATTTGATTGCCAAGTCTTCCCAGATTTCCAATGTGATTAAACCCAATCATTTTTCATCTCTGCAAATATTTTACAAATTCCTTCTTCTATAGTTGTTTTTGGAATCCACCATTTTGTAATATACGTATCTGGTTTATTTCTTTTGTCCATTTGCACATTATCTTTTTCCATAGATGGTTCAATCTTTACATCGTATTTACCAATTAAATTAAATTGACCACAAATTATACTTGCAATATCAATTATTTTAGTAGAATGAAAACTTGTTATATGAAGATTATCTTCTGAAGTAAAATCATCATAATTTTTCATAATTGTTTCAAGTGCTTCACAACAATCTTCAGCATATAGAAATTCTCTTTCTTCTTTGCCATCAGTGAGCATATCTATAACTCCAGTTTCAAATCCTTTGCGGATGAAATCAGTAATTACATGGGATTTATCATAATCTTTCTCAATACCATATACATTCCAAAACTTTACAATAAGTCCATTTAAAGACTTAGTGTAAAGTTCACCAACGTTCTTGAGAACTCCGTAAGGAGAATAACTCATATTACTCATTTGGGATGATGCAAAAATAAACTTCTTATTATATTTTTTAAGAAGTCCAAATGCATTAGCCATAAGACGAGCATTATTATCAATAAATTGAAATGTATGCTGATACTTTTTAAGGTATCTAGAACCTCCTACATCAAATGCAAGAAAAAATACAAAATCAGAATCTGCAATTTTTTCTTCCAAAAGAGAATTTGGAATTAAAGTCATGTCCTCTTTTGGATCATTTTCTTTATCAAATTCATACACATAATTACCTTTCTTGCGAAGATAGTCAGTTAAATATGCACCTATTTGTCCGCTAGAACCTAATACTGTTATTTTCATAGATATTTTTTAATATATGATTGATTGTTATAATATTCTTTGAGTTGCTGTTTATTTAGTGTTTGCAAATAATTCCATAAAGAAAAATTATCCTTCATATATGGATTTGCATGAAAAGAATTTGGCCAAGAATTATTTCCTCTACTATGCTCTAAATGATAAATGTAACTATCAATTCTTTTTACATTATATCCCAAAGTAGTGAATCTGTAAAATCTTTCTTTATCTTCAGGAGATGATCCTTTAAAATTTTCATTCTCCATTCCACCCTCAATATAAATCTTACGATTAAAAAATTGAATCCACCCAAAATCAGATGTACTTATATTATGCTTAGATTCTAATATACCAAAATCACAATTATTATTTAAAAAATTTGATACCATCTCATCGTCAGCAAAAACTTGTTTTTGAAAATAACCATCTCCATAAGGATAAACTACATCAGCTTTTCCAGATAGAATTAATTCATAAGATTCAACATAAGACTGAATGGGCAAAAGAATATCACAATCACAATTTACAACAATATCAGTTTTTGAAAGTGACAACATTTCATTTAAAATTTTCATCCTATAAAAAACAGGATCATCACATTTTTCAAAAATATGAGTAAAATTTTCTATTTCTCCAAAATATTCTGTAATTTGAGGTAGTACGTCTTTTTCAAAAACAGAATTTTTATCAACCTCCTTTACTATAATATTAGTATCAAAATTTTCAATAAGAAATATAATACATGTAATGATATTACGCATCCTATCTTCAGATTCTATCCTAATAGGAATTATAAAAGTTGCTTTAGACAAATCCTTTTTCATTTTTTTAGACGCTGAGAATCATGATACTTTTGATCAAAATTTTGAGGGGTGGGAATTATTACTTTTGATTTGCATCCACCAAACCACCAAGCAACTTCATCAAATGTACTATCATATGTTCCAATAATTGTAGAACATTTAGATAAAATTAACAACTCAATAAAAGCATCTGTAGTAATTTGTATGTCATCGTGATGCCCAGATTCTGCCAAATGTGGAGTATTAAATATTTGCCTGTCATATGTCAAAACTCTATCACCATATTTTTTCATAAAGTATTTTTGAACATCAGAATTGTCAGAGCAAAAGAAAAATTTTTGTTCAGGATTTAACTTATTAATCTGATCTTCAAATATTTGATTACTATGAAATTTTCTTTTTTGACAATACCAGGACCTAATATGTACTCCTACCACATCTTTCCATTCTTTAGTAAAATTATCAACATAATTCAAAATATCTGGGTTAATTTCAAGATTAGAAATTATTTTTAAATATTTTTTTATAAAATATTCAGGCGTTTGTTCATATAGAAGATCTATTGTTTCATAAGTTTTTGTATATTTTTGTTCTTCAGGAGAGATGTACAATCTCCAATCTTCTTCATATGGATTAATAGCATTGTCTATTTTTTCTATAGAAGGAAAAATATAGTTTATTGTGTCATGCAAAGTACATACTTTTTCATACCTAGACATGGCACTTAAAATATTTTTGATTCTATTTGCTATTCCAGCATGGCTTGTTATAGTTACTAACATTCTAATTTCTCCCAGTTATCTGGATATAAATCATTGGTATTAATATGCGAAAGTCCAGGACCATACCAAGGAGTTGGACTAATAACTCTCCCACCGCCTAACCAAGCAGCCCACCAAGCAAAAGAACTATTAGAGATAATAAAATCTTGGCATCTGGACGCTAAGCACAGATCAAAAAATCCCTTTTCTGCTTTAGTTTTAATATCATTAAAGATAAAGTTATTTCCCTTAAAATAATTTTTATAAAATTCTATATTGTTAGAACAAATTATATAAATCCTATCCTTTCCTAACATTTCAATAGATTTATAATAATACTCTATTGGAATATTTCTATGGTTATTTTCACATCCAGGATAATCAAAACTAGAATTAAAGTTCCTAGGAATTATACAAACTGGTTTTTTATCCAAATATTGTTTAAAATATAAATCAACTTCCTCTATTATTTCTTTTTTAAATCTATAATCTAGTCTAATTAATTTTTCTGCGTTTTTAAAATATTTTTCTGTTTGAAAATATCCATTTAAAGTAACATGATTTGGACAGTTATTAAATAATCCTTCACAAAATTCATGCGAATCATGTAATTCAACTTCATCGCCATCAATAAAATCATATCTATCACCACAATGCAACATCTCAAAACAACGAGTTAAATCACATTCATACGGAATTCTAAAATCATATCCACATTGTTTAGCAATACCAACAAGAGATGCATACTGGAACATTTGATTTCCAAGTCTTCCATTTTTGCCAAGATTATTCATTCCAATTGTCATAATTCAATACCCTTATTTTGCTCAGCAAGTCTATCATCAACAATATCACCAATATCTACAGAGTAAAATTCATGCCATCCATGAGGTTTTCCTGTGTAATACCAATGATTACAATCATAAATTTCACGCATCTTTACTTTTTCCCAGTACTCTCTGGATTGTATTTTATAATGATTTAAAAGAAGTTTTGGATTTTCTGAATCTGTTTTATATGAAAGATTTATTTCTGGACCGTCCGTAAAAATTTCATGAACATTGAATTTTTTTACATTAAATTTTGTATTTGCAATAGCTTTAGGAGCATTTAAATTTTCCCACTGAGGTTCATACTGCCCATTAATAGCAGTATGATCATGTCTAGTGTAAAATACTTTTGCATCATATTCTGCTCTTTTGGTGAAATTTTTAACTATTCCACCCTCAGGATGTTCAATAAAATCACTAGAATTAAACCAGACCCAATTTGTTACAATCGATCCATAATTTTCATACTGAACTAACAATTCCTTCAAATTAATATACTGAGGACTATATAAAAATTCGTCTAGATCTACATTTGCAATCCACTGGGTTTCATTTAAAATAGGTAAAATATACTTATTCGTAATATCTATTTGCCTACCAATATATCTTCTATCATCATCATTCAGAAACAAAGTCACATATCCAGAATCAATATATGGTTGAAGAATTGAAAGATAATCATCAGTGCTAAAATCATCAATAAGATATATGTGATCTGCTCCATGAAATTTATAATGTTCGATCCATTCTTTTAAATTCCATCTTTCATTTCTGAACATGGAAGCAATAGAAAAATAATATTTTTTACTCATTTTACAATCCCATATTTTTTATGACAATATTTAAATTCTTCCATAGTTTCTTCATGTGTTATTTCAGACATTAAAGTATTGGTATCTCTAACTCTATTTGCAATTAAAATATCTTGGTACAAAATTGGCATACCATAGTTTAACATACAATTATAATAAAAATCAACATCCAAAAGCATTCTGACATTTGGATCAAATCTTGTTTTCACTTCTTGTTTAATAGAAAGAACAGAGACTCCGCCAATAAAATTATGCTGATCTTCTAAGATAATTTTATCATCCCACCTAGGAAGCATTGGGTGGAAAAAAGAATGTCCATTATCCCGAGTATGAATTGCTCCACAAACAAACCATTTTTGAGAGGATTGGGTCATTTCACGATACATGATTTCCAATGCTTCAGTATCATAAAAAAAATCATCCTGTTGAAAAATTTTTATTATTTCTCCTGTGCAATTATCAATTGCACTATTCGTATTTATGGCGGGATTACCACGATCTTTTTCATAACGAATATATTTAATGTTTAAATCATACTCATTTTGTATACAAAAATTTTCTATATCATCAGATACGCTATGATCAGAAATAACAACTTCAACGTCTTTTAAGGTTTGGTAAGAAATGGTCCTTAACATATCATCAAGAACTTCTATACCCATACCATAATACTCAAATGCAGGGATAGCAATAGATACTTTCATTATTATTACCTAGAAACAATCATTTCTCCATGCAAACCATTTCTCAACAGTTCAAATTTATATCCATTCCTATCTATCCATTCTTTACAAGCTAGTCTTTCATGCATGTCATAATCAGGTTCATGTCCATGCCAATCATCAAATCTCATATAAATTTTGTTCCAGTCACATTTGTCTACAAAATTTAATGCAGAAACAGTTGGTTCATAAATGTCAACATCAATATGAACTGCAGAAATTTTTGAAACTTCATATTCAGATGGGTCATCAAGTTCGTGAACATCCTCAACAATCAAACCAATATTATCAAATTGGGAAAGGTCATCAATTACCATTTCATATGTTTGGCGATACTCTTCTCCACCAAGTCTAAAAGCACCTTCATGCCATCCAGCATAATCAGGTATATACTGATTTGTTTTTTCCAATCCCCTAAAATGATCAAATCCATGAATCCTTTTGTTGGGATTAATGAATGCAATATCCCTGATTGTTCCGCCACATGCTACACCAAATTCCAAAATATCTCCCATAGTATTTTCGGGATCAAATTTAAGAATTTTTGCTGCCCATTCAATATGAGTCATTGGATGTGTAGGAGCATCTGAAGGAAAGATATTATCGTTTACTGCCCAAGACGGAGGTTTATAATCATTTTTAGCTCCATTATGCAACATGTATTGTTGTTTTTTATGATAAATGCTTAACGATTTCATTTCATCAACTCCATCTATAAGGGAGTCCTCAGATATATTTTGAAAAATACTTTGATAGTATGGTGTTGAATGGTCAGTATCGTATCTCATTTTTAATCTCCAAAAAATTAATTAATAATCTCTATACCTGGTGGTAAATTTCCATGAAATCCAAAAGGAATAATATTTGAATTTATATCTAAAGGACTTTCATAAGAAAAATATTTTGCTATGTCTATGGGTGCAAATTTGCATCCATTTTTTTCAAAAATATGCCTATTATGAACGCAGATATTTCCATCTTCGTTCCAATTAACAGACCCAAACATTTTATAAAAATTATTCATAGCAACTACATCAAATGGAATTTCAACTTTAGAAGGAAGTTCCAAAAGTTTTTTACTACGAAGTGAAAATCCACCATTACCAACAGAAATGTGTTCGCCAAAAGGAGTGACAAAAGCTTTTTCTCTCCATGGCCATGGTGCTCCAATATAATCATAGTTTAAAAACTCATCTCTCCAAGCACTAGGATTGATTATGAATCCATCATGCTGAATAGTAATTATAAAATCACTATCTATATGTTCATTTAAATGATATATCATGAACTTACTATAGTCCTTCATACTAGAGATAGGAATACTTGGTTCTTCACAAATAATTCCATCTTCTAAAAGACTTTTACCAACCTCATCAATAACACTTTTGGAAGTAATAAATTTTACAGACTTAAAATTAGCAACTTCCATGCAAGTGTAAATTGCTTTAATAGTTTTGTTCACTCCATCATGAACGCTTTTGGAGATTTCTCCATCCTGAACATCAGAATCTACAATTTTATTTTTGTCCCAAGGAACAAATACCGTTATTAAAGTGATATTGTTTAAATTTAACATTAGATAATTTCTGGTTTATCGTTATAAAAAGAGTGTTTTTTTCTATAATCTTTATATTCTTCTTTACAATCACTACCACTCATCATTTTACCATGAGTATCCAAATACATCCAGTCATTTACAATATTATCATCACCTCTCCAATACCCATCAGAACGCTTATAGTCATACCAATACTTAGGAGCTATAATCATTTTTGATTTAGTATTAGTCCAAGATGGCCAAAAGGAAAAAGTAGAAGAGGTAATAATAGAGTAAACTGCATTATTTAAAATAGAATAATCAATTCCAATAGGTCCCCCTTTATATTCATAAAATCCAGTTCCTTGCAAATGAGCCAAAGGGTCAACTTCACTTGAAGATGAAGAACCAATAATCGGAGCCCAAGGAATAAATTTTTTAGCATTTTCTGGATCATCAGTTATTACCCCAAATTTCATGTTTGGATTTATTTCCAACATTCTATCTGCAGCCATGCGGTAATACTCAGGAGGACACCAAGCAGAAGTGATTAAATATTCTCCACCTCTAAATTGAATAACACAAAAATCATCTCTTGAATATTCCGTTACTGTGATGCTAGGTTTTAACCACTCAATTATGTCAGATCTTCGATCATTAATATATCTCAATCTTTGAAAAGTTCCATCAACTTTAGTATTATCAGGAATTGTATTATAAAGAAGATCATCATAGATCATTGCATCTTCATTTTTTAACGAATGAATCGATTCTGGATAAGGATCCCATCTCTCTCTTGCATAATATAAAATGCCATCAGGTAACTCTGCAGGTTCTTGACCTTCAATGTGCGTTACTCCTCCAATTACTTCATCCCCAAAATCAATGTTGGGAAGAAATAAACACCCTTTAAATGTTTTTAGATCTACAGTCTGTGAATTAGAACTTCCAAGAGCACTATTAGTAATATCTCTCCTAACTCCCCACCTAAAACCCCTATTCTCAGCTATACATCTTGGCGCAATAATGTTCCAAAGTTGGTTTCCCAAACCAGAACCGTTATATATTTCAGATACAATCATGATAAATCACATAAAAATTAATCCAGTTCCAGAAGAGTGACCAAGATGGGTAATATCTTTTTTAGCACTCTTTGGAAAATCAAGAGAATCCCAAAAATTATCCATTTCAGTATTTTTGTGGATATCATCCAGTAACAAAATTCCAGACCATTTTTTTTCTTTCAAAAACTTAATCATCTCAACTTCTTGCTTTCCATCGTGTGGATCGACATCAATACAAATAACCTGGACCATATCATAATCGATAGTTTCATCATTACGAAAATCCATGACTTTCCAAGTAATGTTATCTCGTTTAATAACAGATGCCCCTTCATCAATTATGTTATAACTAATAACACTATTTTTCTCATTATATGAAAATGCTAGAGCAGAATTTCCATATTGAGTTCCGATATCTAAAATTATTTTGTTATCGAATAAAGTACTAAGATAAGAATATAATTTGAATGGTGAATTTCCCGGAGGATAAAGAAGATTATTTTGCATCTTAAATCCCAATTTTTCTAAATGGGATAAATCAAAACAATCAATATCTTCTACTTTAATTTTTTTTACTAAATTAATCATTGATTTTCTTCCAAACTTTTAAGGTATATTTTTTTAGAAATATTTTTTCTCATTGCAATAAGATTACATCCATATCCATTTATCATATCTGATTTTATAGTTTTATAAACTTCATCAGTAAGCGGAGTTAACATATTTCTGTTTAAGTTATAATAAGGGTGCCTTGGATCAACTCTCTGCAGGTATAAATCAAATTTATCAGAATCAAACCATCCAACTAAATCATCAGGATCTATTCCTCTATCTAAAATACAAAGACCATACTCAAATTGTATTATTTTTGTACTTTTTTCTATGATCTTTTTACCACCATTAAGTACATCTATCTCCATTCCTTCAATATCAATTTTTAAAAAATCTATTTTGTTTATAGAATTTTCTTTACAATAAGTATCTAAAGTTTTTATTTCAAAAGATAGTCCAACATCTACAGAATTTGCATCATGAGTCCTAAAAACAAAAGATTGTGTATTTGGATAATAATCCATGAATCCATTTTCAGATCCAATACCAAAAGGATTTAAATGTATTTCATTATTAATATCATCCGATGGAGATAAATTTTCTATTTGTTCCTTACAGTTTAAAATAAACTCCGGGACTGGTTCAAATAAATGAAATTCTCTAGAAGAATCATAGGAATTTTTTATATAATCAATATCATCTCTTGCACCAATATCAAATACTATTTTGACATCATTTTTTATGATATTAAAAAATTCTATTTCAGTTTTGGGAAAATTGTCGTAAACCGACTGGTTATGAAAGTATGTCATTTTTTTATTATATAAGAATATTTTTCTTGATTCATAATAAGATAATTTGGAAAGTTATTTTCTTCAGTAATATCTAAAGTTCTGTACCTAGCGTTATCTTGACCAATTGGAGATCTATCGTCTTTTATTCTTTGCGGTATGCTTTCTATCAATTCTTGATTATTTAACTCAATATGAGATGCTCCTTTTATTTTTTTCATTACCCTCTCAAAATAAGAAAGTTTATTTGGACTTCCAACAGTACTCCAATGCCACCCCCCAGGATAAATTCTTACATTTTTTTCTTGAGGCAATTCCCTGCGCATTTGAGTCATTGTATATTTTTTTAAGATAGAAAAACTAAACATTTTAGTTCCAATCCATTTTGGAGTTTTTTCATAATCAAAATCAGAAGTTTGTGAAGTAACTGTTCCTGTAGTTTCTATCCAATTCAAATACCCTTGAAAATTATCTTGAGCAAAATTATATACTTCATTTGAATTATAAAAAGAACTTAACTGAGATAAAACTTCTGGATTTGGTATTTCATCCAAGTCGCTCCAAATGATGATATCATCATCAAAACACAATTTATTCAAAATCTTTTTTATACTATCTTTTTCATATGCATCTTGTTGAAAAGTTCTGTGCCCATCCAAATTGTAAAGATTGATAACTTCATCCAAATCTTTCTGGGAAGGTGGATCAATTACATTATAAATGATCTTATCAATAAACTTATCAAATAAATTTTTATTATTTTCAAAGTAAAGTTCTTTTTGAAGTCCTGAGTGAGTTTGATTAGACTCACATATTACAAAATAATCTACATAATCATTCAATAAATTTAAACGAATTTCTAAAAGGTCTATTTCACCATTGAATAAAAAAATGTCGTAGACTTTCATACTTTTTCCTCATAAATGTACTCATTCAAAACTTTATGTAAAGATTTTGTTTTAGATTGATTATATTGTTCATTTTGCCAGCAATGGTCATTACTTGCATTTTTATAATGAAATATGAATGCATCTTCTATGTCATCAGTTTCAAATTTAATTAAATCAATAAAAGTTGGTTTCGGAAACTCATGTTTTACTGAAAAATTATCAATTATATATTGGAAAGATCTTCTTAAATATTCCCAAAAATTACTTCTTTCAATTTGGTGAGGTAATGCCCTAACATCAGAATCTTGAGCGCCCATGATTTTAACTGCGCTTTTTTCTTCAAAAGGTATGATTGTATTTTCATCATGAGAGAAATTTACATGAAGGGCATAACATCCATTTAATCCAACCTCTATAGTTTCATCAGAAACCGAATGAGGGTCTCCTTCAACTTTTATATCTCTCTGAAGACAAACCATATCAATATATTTTTCTTTTAATTGATTTTTATACTTTTCAAGATAGATACTCCCCTGTCCACCAACATCAGCAGCCTGTCCATTAAATATACCAAGTCCCCACCCAAGTTCTTCTGGATTAGGCATATTTGGAATATCTGCAATTATAATTCCATTCCAGGGATATTTGAGAACAAAATCACCACGATCTTCCATACTACGATAGTGGTAACTACTTCTATAGTGAGGAGAATATGCAAAATTATATCCATTCATTGATTCTGATATCGAAATATCTTTAATAAAAAACATATCAGAATCAATAATCATTGATATACAATCATTTTTTGATATGTGATGTTTCCATCCCCAACTAAATGCATATCCACAAGCATGGCTACCATTTCCCATGAACGAATCACCATGAAATTGAGGATACCCATTAATGAACTGAAGTTCTGGGTCTAATTCAACCCTGATACATTTGATTCCAAGTTCTTCACATACTTTAAATATTTCAACAACTCTTTCTGGAGAGTACCCACTACTAGAACCCTCCCTTTCATTATTAAAAACAATAAATTCAAAATCATCTTTAATATATTTTTTCATACTCGCATATTGATGCGCAATAAAATCGGGTCTATTGTGCGAATAAGTGTAAATTTTAATCATATTTTTCTAAGCAAATAAATCGTAAAGAAAATTTGGTGTTTTATTTTCTAATAATTAACAACGTATCATCTGGGCGGTTTTTGACATGTCTTAAATCCAACCATTCATAAGACTTGCAATTTTTTTCATTGAGATTTTCTACCAATCTTTCTTTACAATCCGGATAGAGATTCTGCTGAATATCCTCAATGACATAAATTCCTCCTCTTTTAAGTAGAGGAAGATATAAATTTAATGCTTTGACTTGATATTCCAATTCGTGGCAAGCATCATCAATGATAATATCAAATTTAGGTAATTTCGAAATCATATCTTCAGTATAAGCATCTTCGAAATAATAAGTTACTCCTTCAATATTTTGAAATTTATTTTCTACCACCTGAGGGCGATTATCGATTCCTACTATTGTTTTAGCATTAGTGAAATATTCTTTCCATAGTTTAAAACTGCCACCCAAACTAATACCAATTTCTAAAAAAGATATTTGTTTTTCTTTATACTTAGAAAAAGCATCTTCATAAAAACAATCAACATAACAATGAGTGGTATCTTTATCAGTATATGAATTTAAATCAAAATTATGCAAAATTTCCTTTATTTTCATCATGATTCTCCAATTTTCGAGGAAATCCAATTATAAGTTTTGCGAATACCCTCTTCAAGAGTTTGAGAGTAATCCCAACCAAGTTCTCTACGAATTAAATCATTATTAGAATTACGACCACGAACTCCAAGAGGAGCATCAAGAATATGTTTCTTTTCCACAACCTTGCCCGCAACTTTAGCAGCAGTTTCTACAAGTTGATTGATAGTAACCATTTCTTCGGATCCAATATTCACGGGTCCAATGAAATCAGATTCCATCATGCGACGGGTTGCTTCAATACACTCATCAATATAGAGGAATGATCTAGTTTGCTTTCCATCACCCCAAACTTCAATAGTACCACCTTCT
>Ga0075473_10000435_pt1 | contig 17276 bp, 7 predicted proteins | sample DEB19_08_DNA_FD_76340 | JGI IMG/M metagenome (GOLD analysis project Ga0075473, IMG submission 76340) | Aqueous microbial communities from the Delaware River and Bay under freshwater to marine salinity gradient to study organic matter... | ecosystem: Environmental > Aquatic > Marine > Coastal ... | reverse complement strand
ATCAACTTTAATCAAATGTAATTGTTTAATTTTGATAAAAGGAACCAAATCAACAAGAATTTAATTCTTTACACAATAAAGAAAAAACATACTTTTGTTTCTGTCAGATTTTTTTTCTTGTTAAAACTCGACCCTCAGAATAAAGGTTTAAACTCAGTTAAAATAAAACAAATTCGGACAATTTTGATTTTTTTTTTAGTTCAGATTCCAATAATTCCACTGAATCAATGCTCGGCATTATTCATGAATAAATTCCCTAATAACATTTTGGATTTGGAATTTATTAAATTATTACTCCATGTTATTTAATTCCGTAACACTGTATTTTATTAAATGATTATCTGACTATAATCTGCAATCTGCAATTTGTTATAATGATATTACTTTGTCAACGGGATGCCAAATTATGTGACTAAACTGAAATAAGGTGATTTCCATTCTTCAAACTAAATTTGCTAAACGTTATCAAGATAAGGGGAACAATTAGTGTATACTAAGCCCCCATGGTAGGAGGATTTTCGTTATTCTCAGATGAAGAGGCTTCTTCAGAAATTTCGTCTTGTTCTGAAGCATCATCTTGCACGAATATACCTAGTTCACTATTGATTATGCCTCTTATGTGTTCCCAACGTTCGTCGTTGTATCCGGGGTAACCACACGACACACAGTCTCCCCATTCATCATATTCATGATTAAAAGCCTCAAAACCTCCGTGATCATCTTCCCCAGTACTATAATCGTCGTCTTGCGAATAAAGGTCTTCTTCATCTCTTTCATTTAATCCAAAATTATTGTTTCCTATGCTCGCCCGACATATTGGGCATGAGAACTTCTCTTGCATCCATTGATAAATGCATCGAGTGCAGAATTCATGATCACAATCCAATATCATTACAGGCTTGTCTATTAGAAGTTCCGTGCAAATCGGGCATTCTTCACTCTTTACAATCATCCCTTGTTCTTTTGGCCCAGAGTCTTCATTTTTCTCCTGTTTTTCGGCGTCCACTTCAATAATTTGTTCCAGCGTATCCTGGCTGTCATTCTCTTGTTCATAATCATTTTCCAAATTTATTCTTGCTAGCCATTCTTCGATTCTACTTAAATCTCTTGTCCTTTCCGAGTGATGAATACGAATTCCTATTGCCAAAGTGGATGGTGGAATTGTTTGTATTTCCGATACGGGAGAAATCTCGGTTGCTTCACTCTCCACTGATTCCACTGGAACGGTTGAACGTGGTAGGTCTTCCACTGAAATGGCTAGTTTTGGATATAAATAAGATGTTACGTATTTTCTTGATTGCTTTTGACTAAAACTCGAAATACAACGAAATGTGATCTCTGGAATGACCATATGTGCAGAATCGTTTAATAAATGCAACTGAATGGTAAATCCAAGAGCGTCCTCGTATGTTGTAGTCCTATCGATCATTTAAGTTGCGCTTAACATCCCACGTTGTATCTTAAATAATTTTTAGGGTCTGATTTCGGTTGACGCCATCTTCCGCGAAAATGTGTTTTATTATTACATGTAACCAGAGGTAAATTAATGACATGACCAGTACTATTGCTTTTGCCCATTTTATTAGTGTAGGGTTCGTACAATCGCTTTTCCAAAACTTCTTATTTGTAGTCTGAGTATTTGTCCCAGCTTCTAAGTCAATTTCCCGTGTCCTGCTGCGTCGCATAGTTATAATCTAAATTATATATTCGATTTGGTCATTAATCCGAGTCTTTTTATGAAGTATCCATTAACAATTGAAAATTAAACGTATAATTAAATTTTTGTCTCCTTTATTTCGATAGGATGAGATTTGCCCGTACGACCCCCTTTTATTCCATACCATCGTTCTTGAATGCTGTTTATGATAGGTTCAGGGAGATAAACGTCTATAGGTGGTTCTGTATTGTTTTCTGTCTCTTTTTTCTTTTTCTTTCCTAGCTCTAAGTTATGTAAACTCTTGTTTTTAAGACAGTTGACAACAATTTTTATCACCCATATTAATATAGAAAAACTAATCACTATCATAATTAACATTCCAATTGTCTGCATAACATTGCGGAAACTTAGAATCCCAAACGGGTTGTTTCGTAGCTTATTATCTCGCTCTAGGAAAGAACCGTAGACTCCATTTGGGTTTAGCTGGTTATCAAAATCCCTGTTTGCTAATTCCATTAGGATGTTTAATTTTTCTAATTCCATTCTGCTATTTCTATTTGGAGCGAATAGTTTAAAATCTTCATCGTTGAGCATAAGTTCATCAAATCCGGCTACTAATGCTGCTTGTGAGCCATGAATTGTAGCATTTTTTTCCAACCAGTTTCCATTATTGATATCATATCGAGAATGCCAGTAGTATGTTTTTCCATTCATGCCTATGTAATGACTGTTGTGGAAACATTCCGTGTAATTTCGCATTGACCAACCGTCAATACCAATGGTCATTGAATGATTATTTTCGCCAAACGCAAATATTGGCTCATATCCACACCTGGTCAAAATGGCTTTCATTTCTACTTTATGCGGTACACATTGCTGCATGATCAGGGTTTCACCCCGTCCTTCTATGCGCCCACAAACTGAAACATTCTTCCCTAGACCTGTTGCAGCCAAAAGCGGGCTTATTTGAGCCATAAGCATAAGCTGTCTTCTTTTGGTTGATGCTATTTCACAATAAACTTGGCGAATTTCATCAGCAAGTAAATTTGACATATCTAATTCGTATCCTATTTTATATTGCTCATGTGCCTCCTTCAGTTCTGATCTAATTAAATTTTTTGTCCGTCCCAGTATTAGTTCTATGTCTTTCTCTACGTCAGGTTTGTTATCATTTTCTTCAGATGTTGGGCTTGAAAATTCGTTCGACCTAGGTGTGGTGGAAGAAACACGCTTGGTAGTAGAAATTGGTTTGGGTTTAATTGTAGACGCTTCAGATTTTTCCGTCGTTGTGGAGAGAACTGGTTGATTTGAGCCCTCCTGGTCTTGGCTTTGGCCACCCTCTAACGGGCCTTGTAAATATGGTTCTGCCACTGGGGCCCCCTGGTTTTGCGTTTCTAAAAAACTGAACCGCTCTGCGTCTAACCGCTTCTTCCTACCCTTATCTGCATGTTTAGGTTTCAAACGATGTTCTTTGCCAAAGCGCATAATCTGTTCCATTTTTATATATTTACTATTTTGACTCCGTTTCAGTTCCTTCAGATAAGCATGAAGTGCGTATTTATCTTTAGCCAAGGCTGGTTCGATGGACTGTTTTGCATTCTGGTTTGTAAATTCTAAATTCCAAGATTGTGTACGCTCAGGGTTTAATAAAGTTTGGTTTTTTAATTCACAAGCTTGGATTGATAGGTATTCCAAACCGTCTCCCACTCTATCTAAACAAAGACTCATCTTTGTGTGGAAATCAAATCCTATTAATTGACCCGTTTCATACTCGTACACCCAACGTGTCGCAGACAGACGGCACTCTTCGAGTATTACTGAGAATGGTTCATATTTTGAAAGATGAGCAAATTCTGGTTCTTGTCTTAAATATTTTCTCTTATGTATAACTCTTCCTGCGTGAAGCGCAGTCACGCAGTAGTCGGTACCAAGAGCTCTTAAGGTTAAATCTCCCATTAATTCAAAATCTTGAATCCATCCCTTATTGTCCTCTGAGTTTTCAGTGCAGGATTTCATTTTTAATCGAGACGCCTCGCCTTTCACTCTAATGCACAAGTTGTTTTTGAAATTGGTTATCTTTCCCCATGCAAATGAGTTGTAGTCTTTTGGCACCGTCGTGTCCTCTGTACTAGCCATCTCCAGCAGTGAGGGTAGCATTTGATTCGGCCGATCAAAATCAAAGATAATTGGAATTGTTGTTTCCTGGATCCGTTCTGTATTCCAGAACAGCCATGTTTGATTCTCCCTTTGACCCAGCTCCCTACATTTTGCTATGCCAATGATGTCTCCTAGTCGTGTTAAACAGTTTCCATACTCACTATCGATTATGACCGTGTCTTCCTCATCGTAGATCCATAGAGTCGGGTCATCGTCGCAAGATCCCACCCTTATAGCTCTCTTGTTCTTAGGGATTACTACACAATCATCTGTCCCGTATATTTTTAAGAGCTGATCTTTTAGAGAGAATCCTGGCCATCCTTCATATGACACGTTTCTTTTTGAACCCTCTGCTATTTTCATCGTCCTTACTTCGAGTAAAGCGTTTAAACCCGTATGTGTTATATAATTAAATGGGTGTTCGTACTGAAAAATAACCCCTGAATAACTATTCGTGTTATATGTATCCTGTAGCTCATTTGTTCGCTCTTCCACTAAATCCCAAGGGCTCCTACGTTTCCGTGATTTCTTTTCTAATGGACTTCTCAGAACCAAGTATCCATCCGGTAATCCGAAAATCGTGTGTCCAACGGTCTCTTCACCATCCAGGTTGCAGAGAGCTTTTTTCTCAACATCGAATAAGATTTCTAGCTGATGCGCTGTGTCTATCAATCTTCCATGCTTTTCTGTGAATGTAACGGTACCGCGTCCTTTGATTAGTTCAGTTGGCCTGCAGCTTGTGAATTGCTCGTAATTCGTTCTGTCGATTACATCCCAAATTATCATTTTGTGATTGAAATCTTCGTATCCCAAATACCATAAATTATCAATTTCTCCTAGGGGTGACATTATAGTCCCCCTGTTTTTCTCCTGTGACAGTGTAATATTGGTAACGGCGCAATTCAAAGTGGAATATTTTCGTGTATCGTACCATTTGCCGGGACCTTCGGGCTCTTCTGTATACTTCAGTGCTTCTCCCACTTGAATCATTTTATTATTGCCACAGAGACCTGTTTCAACCATTGCTCTGCACTCATGTCGAGAGACATATCTCGTATATTCATGGAATTCTGTATTGTAAGCCCCTACCCAAAACGATCCCGTAATCTTCTTTTCTTTGATCCACATTTCGCAAACGTTTCCTTGAAAGATGAAGGTATCTTTCTTTTTAGTTACTATGGTGTATCCTTCGAACTTCTGTGGTTGTTTATGACGATGTGGTTCCGCATGGTCACAGTATTTTGGCACTGATAAGTCGATAATTCCCTTAACTGTTGGATTGCTACAATCACATACAGTCGTTGTTTCCACCTTATGGCCTAACCAAGTAATGGCCATTATGAACGCTATCTTAAATATTCCGGGCATCTAAAAGTAAACGAAAGGTTTTTCAATATTTTTTATAGACGTAACATGAGTAATCAGGTCTATTAGTTTAGTATCTGGCAGGTTGCGTCCGTTCTCTTAAATTATACCGTCCCCTATAAGTGGGTTCCACTGATGCCTGTTGAAGAACTCTGCTGTGACTAGCCCTAGCATTGTACTGTCCTTTAGGTTTGGTTTCCCCCCCGCCACCTTTTTCCACAGTTTGGTTCGGTCTAGTGCTCCTTACGTCTCTTACTAGTCTTACACCGGGCCTTTTTGGTTGCACCCTTTGTTTTGGGGTTACATTTTCTTTGTTACCCCCTGTTGTCTGGATCTCAATTCCCTTACTAGCTGTAGTAACTGTATTATCACTATTTTCTGTGTTTTCCCTCACTCCCGACGTGGCTTTTAATAAGTTTGCCTTTAATTCGTTTGGTTTAACCTTTTGTGGTTGTTTATCATACCGTTTCAACCGATTAATATGTACTACCTGTACCCGTTTGGTAAAATTATGTTGAATTCGATAGTTTAGATCTGAAATTCGTGTAATAACTGTATGGGGGCCTTCCCATTTCATGTTGAATTTTCCTGGTTTGTTAGGAGGTTCTGCTAGCATCACTTTTTCTCCTACTTTAAAGGATATAATCGCCGACCCTTCATCATAATATTTCTTCTGAGTGACTTGCGCCTTTTCGACATTTTGTCGCGCTATTTCAAGTGCGATATTCCACTGTTGTGAAACCATTTCTCCATAATTTTCTACTGCCCTATATCGTATCGGTGGGCATATATCATTAGGCATATTAGCCTCTCTTCCATAAAACAGATAAAAAGGACTAAATTTAGTAGTGCTATGTGGTGTGGTATTATACGCCATTGTTATAAATTTGAGATACTCGCACCAGAGGTCCGGTGTCTTATTAACGAAACAGGCCAACATGTCCGCCATTGTGCGATTAAAACGTTCAGTTAATCCATCCGTTTGTGGGTGGAAACTTGTTGTGGTTATTCTCTCTACCCCGAATAAATCACAAATAGTTTGAACAACCCCCGCTAGGAGGTTTGTACCCTTATCTGTCAGCATCGAAGTAGCACCCCCAAAAATCGTAAAAACGTCGTAAACAAGATGTTTCGCTATAGTCTTTGCTGTCTGGTCAATCATAGGTACGGTTATGACGTATCGTGATGCGTAATCTGTGACGACCAAAATATATTTGAACCCATGTTTACTCTCGGTTACCGGGCCACAGATATCTGCTGCGACCATTTGCATTACTTTGTTTGTCGTCGGCATAGACTTCAATGGGGCCTTGGTTGCACCGTACGATTTTCTCTTTGCACATTTCTCGCACTTGTTAACATAATTTGTCACGTCAATTGCCATATATGGCCATGAGTACCGTTCCTTCAGTCTTGCTAATGTCCTACTTATACCGGGATGTCCTGCCAGTTTGTGATCATGATTTAATTCTAGGACCTCATTTCTTTTCCCCTCCGGTACCACTATTCTACCGTCTACTCTTGCTATTATCCCGTTCGGTAGAATAGTATATTTCGCATCATTCATGTCTTTTTGAGGGACTGGTAAGCTAAGTTTTTCTAAAATTGTCCTACAATATTCGTCTGTTTGCTGTGCTATAACCCAATCGTCCATTTTCGGATACCAAATAGAAACGTTATTTATTGGCATACGACTTAATGCGTCTGCATTTAAGTTATCCTTGCCTTTTTTATACTCTATATCGAACTGGAATTCCTGAATTTTCATCGCCCATCTTGAAAGTTTCCCTGCTGGTTCAGCTTTAGACATTAGCCACTGTAAGGGTCGATGGTCGCATTTCACAGTGAATCTCCGTCCGTATAGATAGGGCTTGAACACTGTAATGGCATGGATTATCGCATAACATTCGAGCTCTGTTGCCGAATATTTTATTTGCTTCTTATCTAACTTCTTTGAGGAATATGCTATAACCACTTCCTCTAGCTCTTCTATTTCATTTTCTTTATCATTGTACACATCCTTGTTCAACCGCGGTTCTTTTTCTTCGGAATCGAGAGACACCTTAGGTTGCATTTGACATAATATTGCTCCTACCCCATAGCCACTTGAATCTGTTTGGACAATGAAATCTCGCGAAAATTCCGGATGTCTCATACATGGGTATGATGTAAGGGCTGTCTTTAATATTTCAAATGATTCTTGGTGTTTTTCCTCCCATTCCCATTTGGTATCTTTCTTTAATAACTCGTACAACGGATGTGCCATGCCTGCGAAATCTCGGACAAATCTTTTATAATATAATGCAAGACCGATGAATCCTTTTACTTGTTTAACAGTTCTAGGAACCGGAAAGTTCTTAATTGCTTCAACATTTCGTTTGATTGGTTTCACCCCTTTTCCAGAAATGAGAAACCCTAGATATTCTATTTCTGTTTGGAAAAAATTACATTTCCGTAGGTTTAGTTTTAACCCTGCTGTATGTAATATTTTGAAGACTAATTCTAGATGTCGAATGTGTTCCTCTTTTGATTTACTAAAAATAATTAAATCGTCTAAGTAAATCAATAAGAAATCGAAGTGTATCTCATTAAATATGGCCGTTATCGTCCTTTGAAATGCCGATGGCGCGTTGACCAATCCAAATGGTAATCTATTGAATTCGAATTGTCCGTATTCACATACAAAGCTCGTTTTATGGCGGTCCTCTTCGTGAATAGATAGCTGATAATAGCCGCTAAAGAGGTCAAGGGTCGTGAAATATTTAGCTCCCCCGAGGCCATCTATTGTGTCACACACGTTCGGGATCGGGAATTTTTCACGAATTGTGCAATCATTGAGCCTCCTATAATCTATACACATACGATATTCGTTGTTCTTCTTCCTAACCATGACAATAGGCGCCGCAAATTGACTTATACTCTTCCTTATAATGTTATATTTCAATAATTCGTCAATTTTCATTTTTAGGATCGGCCTAAGGGCATGAGCCGTTCTCCTCATCCTTTCACATGGAGGTTCTCCTATTGTATTTATTCTATGCTCTATTGTCGGTACAGATGTCATCTGTGACATATTCTCTGCGTAACAATAGGGATGTTTCTCTAGTAATCCTTCAATTATATGTTTGTATTGCTTATCAACAAGGATCTGCGTCTGTTCTTCTAGAAAATCTATGTGCATTACGGGGGTCTCACATAGTTCTATTGTGTACGGTTTGTTATCCCGGATATAACCCAGTGAGCGTTCTCCTGGGAACAAAATTAATTGGTATTTTGTCATAAAATCGATTCCCAAGATTATTCCCTCGTAAAGGCTACCTAGTATATAAAAATCATGTGAAAAAGTTGCTTTATCGTCAGTCATGACTGAGAATTTTATTTTGTAGCAGCCCATAGATTTCATAGTCTCCCCTGAAACAGTCTTGAAATTTATTGAGATGTTTCTCATGTTATTCACCTGCCTTATACACTGCTTTGGTACTTTAAGAAAGGTCGTAATTGCCATTAAACTAGCTGCAGATCCCGTGTCAAGGAGGGCCCGCAGCGATAAATTTTTTATTCGTATTGGACATCTCATTAATTGGTAAAATTGACTATTCACCATCCTTCGTGCATTCCAGATATCACATTCCTTTCCATTTTCTACTATTTCTTGACTTGGTTCTATTGATACGTCTTTCGGTAATAAATTGCTTATTGTTTCTAATTCATTACTTGATGTTGTTGTCCCATGTTCTGGGTTCTCCTGTTCTGTAGACGTAGACGCGTTTTGCATTTCGCTTGGATGTGTCCCGGCCTTTTGCAGAAATAACAAATGACAGTGTCTCCCGCTGTTTGTTGGTTACTTTGATCAAAAGAGACTTGTCGAGGAAATGGAATCCTTTGTCCTGGTCCCCGAAATTGGTTTTCGGTTGCTTGATATGGACGTTGAAATCTGAAATTGTCTCGTGCCGTATTTGGTTGCTGTCCCGTTGTATCGTGTTCTCGACGGGGCGTGTAATTGTTAAATGTACTCTGTGGCCGTTCCTGACTGGCTACACGGCTGTTCGACAGACTTCTTTCCCTCCAATTGTCGGGAAATCTAGATCTACTTTGATCTGGTCGGCTCTGGCGATCTGTAGAGAAGTCACGTTCTTGGTTTTGCTTCAAATAACGTGGTGGTCCAGGTGAAGCTGAACGAGAGTATTCTCGTCTATAGTCCCTATCCGTATCTCTGCTTCTCGATCTATCCCTGGGATATGTGTAGTAGTTGTTGTTTTCCTTTCTGCCCTCAGGTGTTTGATTTTGGTTGTCGTATTTTTCCACCGCTGCTATTAGGGGGCTTTTATCCATAACCTGGTTAAAAGTCTCTGTTAGGCGTATTTCTCCAATTTGCTTTTGTAGATTAGCTAATTCAATTCTTTGTTTGTTTATTTCAAGGTCCTGTTCTTGTTCATGCAAAGAGATGCCCGCTACAAGAGCTGAAATACCTTTGTTATCTGTCAATTCTTTGTTTAATAATATACTTTCGACTTCTCCCGCCAATTTACAAACTGAATCATAGGTTCTATTTGCTGGCATTCGTACCCATATCGCTTCTTTAAGAGAATGCGTTAATCCTGATAACAAAATCTCTAGTTTCTCCTTATCTCTTAGGTTATAATTCTCTCGGCATAGTGCAATTTCGCTGAGTGACGCTCTGTCTGGCAATTGGACTCCTTTCCCATTCACTCTATTATATAATCGATTTATAATGGCAATATAGGATTTAACATTCTGGCCCGTTTTTTGTTTTAAAGTTTTCAGATGATTTTTAATTCTTTCCAAGTCAGCTTCATCCTCGAATCGTTTCATGAAATTATGTTTCCAAGTACCATAAGTGACCATCACTTTTGGGATCGGTTTTGGTGGACTAGAGTCGTCTAGGGGTTTTTCCATGTACTCATTATGCCATTCCAGAGCTTCTCCTTTTAGCCTATCTGAAAAATATCTAATTTTCTGGTCCATTGCCCATGAATTATTATTTGAGACCCTTTCCGCTTGTTGGATCCATTTATGGACGTCGTCTGATTCTCCGTCGTATAAGGGGATTTCTTTCTTTTCGTCTCTCGAGATAATTTGGTCAAATTTTCTGGCTAGTTCTGCGTTTGCCATGATGTCCTGTTCTTCTTCAAATTCAGATACCCGTTTTCTTAATTCGGTGATCGTTTGGTTCTGCTTGTTTATCTCGCTTTGTTGTGATTTAAGAACTTGATCCGCTTCTTTAAGTTTTTCCGTTGCGGTCTTATGCTCAGTTCCTTTCGTCTCTAGAGCTTTTTCTAATAACTCGATTGTTTCTTTAAGACGTGGTAGGCTACTTGTTTCCCGCGTTCCTAAGTAGATTGAATCTTCGTATTGGTCTTCCTCTTCGCTTTGGTTAGTATTTTGCTCTTCTAATACACTTAATTCGTCTGCGAGGGAGATACCAGTCCTATCAATCGTTCTGTGGGTATTTTCCCTGATACTTTTGGTTGTCTGAATCAGCAATGACCTATTGTCGTACACAATATCTTTTACTTCAGTGAGATCTCTACCAATAGTTGTTAGCTTCTGGTCGTTGCTCTCGAATGTGTTCGTTGGATTGTCTGTATACTCTGTTTGACGTCTATTGACTTCGTCAGTGGCGGTTTTCAATTGGTCCTCTAATGCTTTATAAGCAGCTCCACAATTCTCTAGTTCGCTTTCAGTATTTTTTAGATCAGCTGTAAGATTTTCTAATTTAGTCGCGGCCTCAGTATTCTTTGCAACCAATTCTTGAATTCTATGTTTTGCTGTGTCCAGTTGTGTATTAGCTAACTTCTCTGCTTCACTTACAACTTTAATAAATTCCGCTTGTTGTTGCAAGCTTGTATTTTGGTTTTTAATTGTATTTCTCAAATCGTCTGTTGTTTTCCGATTTTCTAGGTTGATAGTTGTGTTTGTAGCCTCTGTTTCTTCTATTAAGTTAGTTTGCTGTTTAATCAATTCCTCTAAGCTCTTTATTTTGTTCTCTAGTTGCGTTGAATTGATCTGTAGGGACTCTATGCGTTCTCTCGCTTCGGCTAATGCTAATCCGTTGTTGTCCTCCTCTAATCTCAATCTCAGCTCGTTGCCGACTTCGTAGTTTTTTTGTTGAAGTAGCTCGTTCGCTTTGTCTAGTTCCTCAGTTAGTCGTTCTTGTTCTAAAGCTGTCGCTGATCGTAAAATGTAGATAATAGTTCTTAGGTATTGTCGGTTGTACTTTTCTGCACCGCTATAATTGACCGTCTGATTATCAATACCTTTCTTGATTGATTGTTGTAAATTCTTGTCCTTAATTAACGTTATAAGTGAGTCTAGCTTTATTGATTGATCTTTAATACTTGTCAAAATAGCTTTTTTCTCTTCTGGGTTAATGTACCGCAACGCTACTTCGTCTAGTTTCTCTCTTAGTAGTTCTTCTGCTGCGTTAAAAAGTTCTTCGTTATTTTGTATTATTAAATTTACTGAAGCAGATTTGCGTTGTTTCCTTGACTCAATATAATTTTTCTCTAGTTCGGTTGCTTTATTGGCAAGGGACACTACTTCCTCCCTATCCTCTAAAGTGCTATTTAGCTCTGATTCGTCTGAACTACTTTCTTGATTTTTCGTATCTAAAATATCACTTTCTGCCACGGTACTGTTACTAGTAGCCATCTAATTCCATAACCTAAATGAGGAGTTTGTTACCTTTAATATGTTGATTTAGATTTATAGTAGTTTCTGTCTTGGTGTTTGGTAGATGGTTTGTTATATCTCCTTCCTCCGTTTAACCAATTAACCAAAAATGTAGCTGAAGAAAATCCGGTCGTTGCACCAAATATGTAATGTGTGAAACCGTGAGGTCTTCTATTCATTACTTAGTTATAATAATAGTTGTACATATATTGTAGTATATAGACTGGTGTATTTAGTTCTAGCTTATATCTATGATTGTGGTGTACATAAATGTCGGAAGGTAACTCCTGCTCGCTTCTCAGCGAGCCGGAGCTTATATACTGTTGGGGGTATGTAGGCTAGTGGGTCAGTAGGCCAGTAGGTTAGTGTGTCAGTAGGCCAGTAGGTTAGTGTGTCAGTAGGCCAGTAGGTTAGTGTGTCAGGAGGCCAGTAGGTCAGTATGTCACTGACTCGTCCTTGAAGCGAAGGTGACTTCGAAGTGCTCGAGATGCAGGCGTCGAGCAGCGTCTAGAGAATATCCCTCAGTCCATTGGATGCCTCCTTGGTTGACACATCACACTCCTTACGCCATCGGGTGAGATTTTTAGTACTAAAAATCTGTTTTGTATTCTTGAAGAAGCTGCCCATGTCCTAGCGCCAACCGTATGTTACAGGTTTATTTGAATCGCGCGCCGCCCACCCCAATGGCCGTGGCTCCTACTCCGACCGCTAGGTACCAGCACCTCCCAGGCAGTATTTACAAACATTTGAATATATGTGTGTTATATGTGTCTGGTGTAAAATACATTCGATAATTATGTGAAAATCCATAGTAAACAAGCAAAATAGTTATTTGATAATACACAGCTTTATCAACCTAATTATAATCATTTTAAATTTATTCTCTCTCGATTTAGTAAACATCGAATAAAAGAGACTGCTCTAAGTGTTGTAATGTAAAATATAAATGATAAAATAAGAAGTATAAATGGTTGGGAGATAGGGGTACAGTTATGATTATGAAAGGATGATCAATCGAAGAAACATGTTGGACCGTACACAATTAAGACGGGTCTTTTACAATGTTTACCCGTATAATGTGATGATGACTAAATGAACTCATCCGGTTTAAGTGACATGATTATTAGATGAAATTGTGTTTTAAGTCATTATAAAAGTTAATTGGGTTTACAAACTTAAGGATAAGACATAATTGACTTCAAAAATAAAATTATAAAACAAATTTCAAAGTTCTTCTAAGATTGGCAAAAAGGTAAGTAACAATATGGTTTAGTATAAAAAGACTTTTAAGTAATAACGTGTTAAGTTTTAAGTTTCAAAAAATACTACATCACTACAATATATGTTGGTTTCTTTTTTATTTTATTTTATTTGTTTTTATTTCTATTCCTCCCACTTTATTTAAAGATAAGTTTAAATTTAGACTTCGGATTCTTTCTTTTTATTCTTCAGCCACTTAGTTCTTTAACGAGAATAGAGTTTACTTTTGATCGAGTGACTGGACTGGCTATTTCTAGCCAAGTCTTACCTTTAAGATTTTTTTCCGAAATAAGGTTTACTACCCTACGAGTCAGGTACGCAAGTACCGCTGCGTTTCCCCTCTCGGCTGCGTAATGAGCTAGCGAACAACCGTCCTTGGTGTTGACCATTGTTAGCTCATGACGGTTGAATTTCTCAAAAGCTGAGAGGGCTTCAATATTAGTAACATAATGAATTGGAGCTCTACCCTTATGGTCCACTATTTTAGTTTGGACCGGCCAGCTGTTAATTAGAGATTCTATACATGCAAAATTTGTTTTTGTAGCAGCGACATGGAGCGGGGTTGTGTGGGACTCGGCCATTGGGACGATTTGGTATGCCTCTTTTGCGTGTTTACAAATACGCCTAATCATTGTGGTATCCCCATAAACGGCACAGTAATGCATCAAACCATAGCCACCCTTTGCCCTGTGATTTAGAAGATAAGTTACATCTTCAGAATAATCCCAGACTTGCTGAATTATTTCCGGGTCTCGGCTCTGCATCGCCGAGAACATTGGAGGTTCCCCTAAAATATTTGTTTTGTAGTAATTCGGTTTAAATTTGTTTAATATTGACAGACCCAAATAATCTCCTCTCTTTGCACAAGAGTGTGTCAAAGTATCGCCAAGAGCATTTTGCTGATTCACATCCGCTCCCTCTCTAAGTAACAAATCAAGCGCCATATGTCTTTGTAATTCAATTGCCCACATAGTGGCAGTCTTATTTGTCTCATCCCTAATATCAATAACAAAACCCCCTAATTTTAACGCTTTTTCTAATTCTGCATAAGACCCCTGACGGGTAAGATGTTGAAGCGGGAAAGTTACAATAGGGTGGACCAGCCACACATTTTGGGCCGTACTGGAAATTAACACGGCATTAGAATTAACAGTTTGAGCTGGCTGCTTCGTCTGAGGAAGGGTCGACTCATTCAGGCCGGATTTGTTCTGCTGGGGTAGGGCATTGATTGGTGGTTGTACCTCATTGGCTTCTGCTGCTGTCTCTGGATGGGCCGTCTGCCGCTGGACCGGTGGTGATTGGATCAGGGCCTCCTGTACCAGATTGGCTCCTCCTTCCTCTATTGGTTGGTCTCTTGGCTTTGGCTCCATACTCTCGAAGACGTCATCGGTGATTTTCTCGGTACAAATGAGGCTCGGTGGCTGCGGTTCCTCTGCTTGGCTGTCATCTATGTCGGTAACTGCCTCTTCTCTGGACAGCAACGCTGCTTTCTCCTTTCCTCGTAGAAAAATAGGGTCATCTTGTTGTGTCAGGCTGTCCGGAAAACGAACTGGTCGCGCTCTCTTCCTTGGATCTCGCTGCGGAGGCGTTGGTGGGGCGTCTCTTGATGATTGGTCATCTGGGCTGCGAGGTGAATCAGTTGACGGCCCGTCAGACGTTTTTTCCATGATAATCGGCCAATGACGAGAGCTGGAGGGTCCCGGCAGCTCTACCCGCAAACGATCCAGCGCCTCTTTCGGTATTGCTGTCATCGTAGCGGATGAAGAGCTCGACTTCTCCAAAAGCTGCTGAAGGCCGTTATTACATTTATTTTCGGCAATCGGAACAAGGTCTGGCATAGTGCGCAGCTTTTTTGGTTCTAATTTTATAGTATAGTTTGGAACTCTGGTTTTTTTTATAATGTTATTTACTACGAGATTGGACCAGTGTTGATCATCTCGTTTAAATGTTATTTTAAGGTCCTCTTGCTCGCTTCTCCTCTTAGAAGGCCAGCGTGGCATTTAGAGAGTGAAAGCGAACCGAGTATAGAGAACCGCTTGGCTCGGGTGCATACCTTGAGCTGATGTCCCATACCGATAACACGGGCTGTTTTATACTGCCGAGTGACCTCCTTCTCTTCGGCGATAGCAAGCTCATAAATAGACCCCCGCGATCATGATCTCGGCTCACTCGAAGCCGAGTATTCTACCCGCACATACGGACGGTCATTGCCAAGGTCGCCCTGTGTTTCGTTTTCTTGGATCAAATAATTCAGTCTATTGAGCCCGACACTGTTGAATCGTTTTCTTTAGAAACTTTATCTTATTTTATTCAAAACAACGTTTCGATCGCATGCATAAGGTGGCCAGGGGTTGGAGAAAATACACAAAAGATTAAATCTTATTTACCCTTTCCTTAATGTTATTTTTTTTCTGGCTTTCCCTTAATCTGATATCGGCTGGTGTTTTACTGGCGCAGAGAACTACCCGTCTTCGTGACCTATTCTCACTGTGCTATAGCCTTATTCCGTATCCATCGCACAGAGTCACCCCGTAGACCAATGGGTATTTTTTGTGGGCAGCTGTGTCCTCCGCCTCTTATAGAGCGATCATTAAGTATCACGTTTCATTCGAATCGCTCCCCTGTTGAGACAATGTCGTCTTATTCAGTTTGCCCCTCTTGTGCCACCACCGTCCAGTTGGACCTTGTGCACGATTGCGACTTTGCGTCGTTTGACACACTGTCCGAGCACAGTGTGTACACTGTTTCATCCACCGAGATGAACGATTTCTCTTCACGCTCCTCCAGTCCTGATGAACCCAACTATCGATTCGCGTACCAGGTGGAACGGGCGTCAAATTTAATGCTCATCCGAGCAAAAACTGCCTTGGAAGCAACCGTCATCGGATTAGAGCGGGATCTTCAATTAGAACGAGCCCGTTATGCTCTCCTTGTTCCGCAGGAAGAAGAAGGTAGGTGATTTGTTTTATATATTATTCAGTCAGTAAGATTTATAAATGTCACTATATTTTTAATTCTTTCCTTTTACAGGCATCAGCGAGGGTAGCGTTGCTATCCTTCGCTTGATGTCCCAGATTCTCTGGGCGTTCGAGAGAGGGGATCTCTTTTATCGTGAAAACGAAGTGGTAGCGGCCAATGAAGAGGCCGTCACCCTTGCCAGCCAGTTTAGACGCTACCATAACATGGGTTGGTTGGCCCATTCCGGGCAGTTTACAAATGTTGGCACAGTTGCGCCACCGATTATAACATTGGCGGGATTCCGCGTCTGTCTGTTAAGTCCTCATTCCCTTCCTGCACCAAGTGTAGATTATCGTTTAGCATTTTTAACCAAATTGGACGATATCCTTCGTAGATACGAGGATTTCCTCCATATGATGTCCTTCTGATGTTATAATGTTATTCAGTTTTTCTTAGCTTATTCAAATACACTACTGGTAGTTTTTTTTTTAATAGTTTAAATCCTGTATTCGTTTTCATTATTAGTATAAGAGACTTAAAAAAAAATATCGCGTCAAACGCCGCCGTTCCGTTTTCACGGTAAGAATTTACAGTATTCATTCTTCGATTATACAAAAGACTAATAGCCCTTTCTCCCTTCTTTCTCAGTCACCAGAGATAACATCTTGGGGACCAATAGCAATGATGTCGAACATTGGCATCCAGCGTCCCTGCCGGTAAGTTCGGCTCCGGTAGTTATCTGTCTTAAGAATCTTATACTCTCTTCAATGTTAAATCCCAGTCCTGTTACCGGAACATGACCGCTCGAACCGTGCATTTAATCGGTCTGTGCGGTACTGTTCTTGTAATAGCCTGGGTATTTCTCGCAATAATATATATAATGATCGTAATGCACTCACATCACTTCAAGTTCCATTGGCCCCAAACCACGATCTCGTCAGTGATGTTTATGTTTTTTTTTTGTGCCCTCGAGCTACTGGCTCCCGCCTCCGATACTACAACCGGCCAAGGAATCCCCATTCACCCATCCCCTGCTCACTGTCAGACTGAGTGACTCGTTACTGTTTGGTTTATACAGGAATGAGCCACTCGGACTGACAGCGGGTGTTATTCTGCTGGTGAGTGGGCCACGTAATCCCACCTGTTCATATGTGCAGAATTGCGACATTGGCGCTAATGGATTGTC
>Ga0075473_10000433_pt1 | contig 17309 bp, 11 predicted proteins | sample DEB19_08_DNA_FD_76340 | JGI IMG/M metagenome (GOLD analysis project Ga0075473, IMG submission 76340) | Aqueous microbial communities from the Delaware River and Bay under freshwater to marine salinity gradient to study organic matter... | ecosystem: Environmental > Aquatic > Marine > Coastal ... | reverse complement strand
CGGCAGGCGGACAAGCCGGTGATCGAGAGCCCTGCCGGAGCGTCGCTGAAGGCGATCCCCGAACCCGCCGACACGCCCTCCGCCATCGTGCCGAAGGAAGACACCCCGACCCTGGCTCCCGCCGCCGGCCCCGTGGTGGAACCGGCCCCTCCCGCGCACGACGTGCGAGACATGCCGTCTGCGAAAACTTCGTCGACCGGCCTTCTGATGCGTCCGATCCTGTCGGACGACCACACGACCTGACCCTGTCGGCAACGGCCGGTTTTCCCGCCCGCCAGCCGCCCCCCTTTTCGAAACTGAACGCCTGAACACAATAGGCGTTCATGCCCCCGTCACGGAAGACCACCGCTGCGGCCTCTGCTGCGCCGATCGCCTGGCACGCGATCGAGGTTCGTGTGCCCGACCGCTCCCGTCTGGCTCCCTGCGCCCAGGGGATACCGGGCCGCACGCCCCCGACGCCCAACACGCTCATCGCCTCCATCGCGGCGGCGCTCGACGAGCTGCACCGCGAGCCTGGTGCCCCCGTCGCCGGCCAGGCTTCCCCAGGCATCTGGCTCGTGGCACCCTCGCGCCGTGTGGGCAACGCGTGGCTTGAAACGCTCGCGCGGCTCGGCCACCGTCCTGTCAACGTGCGGGTCACGACTCTCTCGGCTCTCGCGTTCGACCTCGTCGCCGATGACCTCGCGCGTCACAACACCCGGCTCGCTCCTCCTCGAGCCAAACTGGTCGCAGTGGAACGGGCGCTCGCGGAGAGCCAGAACGAACTCCGGTCGTTCATCGACACCTCGGTACCACTCCATCGTCTGGCAGATCGCATCCTCGCGAGCCTCGAATCGCTCCGCCTCGCCGACATCACGGCCGAGGATGTCACCCGGGGCCTTCGTCGATCCGACAAGGCCCACGACCTCGGACTTCTCCTCGACCGCTACGACGCGACGCTGCAGTCGATGCGGCTGGTCGATCAGGCCAGCCAGCTGAAGCTGGCGATCAAGCGGGTCATGGAAGGAACCGTGCCGCCCGATATCCGGCGGCTTCTCGTGCCCGACGACCTCGACCTGCCCAAGCTCCAGCGACGCCTTCTCGATGCGCTCTCGTCGGCACCGGGAGTGCTCGTCCGTCGCCTGCCCACCGATCCGCCAGCCCACGATGAGGCCCCTCCCTCCCCGTGCACCATCTTTCGCGCCTCGGGCGAAGCGAATGAAGTGCGGCATGTGCTTCGTACCTGCCTCGCGCGTGGCCTTCGGCTCGATGAGATCGAGGTCGTTCACACCGACGACTCGACCTATCCATCACTCATCCGCGAGATCGTCGCAGCCCTTCCGTCGCCCCCGTCGTCGGTCGACGGCCCCGGACACCTTCCGGTGACGTTTGCCGAAGGTTTGCCCCTGGCCGATTCCAAGCCTGGTCGAGCCCTCGCCGACTGGCTGGCATGGCGTCGCGAAGGCCATCCCCAGCTGGGCCTCGAACGCATGCTTCGAGACGGCGTGCTCGACCTCAGCGAACTCGTGAGCGATCCTCCCCAGGCGTCGTCGCTCATCCGCGAGCTTCGCGGGGTGATAATCGGCCGCGGCCTCGAACGCACCACCGCGATGCTCGGCGCCGCCGCAGCGCGAACCGCGGGCCTGCCTCCGGAGGCGTTCGCCCGTCGCCGTGATGACGACGATGGCGCCATGCCGGCAGACCTCCTTACGGATGAGCAGCTCGCTGATCGCAAGGCTCGAATCTCCCAGCGGCTCTCCTGCCTCGCCACCCTCGCCACGACGCTCAGTGAGTGCGAGGGAGGACCGCACCCAACGGCCGAGGATGTGCTCACGGGCGCCAGGCGATTCATCGACCTCCTGGCGGCTCGCGACAGCGAGTTTGATGGCAACGCCCGACGCAAACTCCTCGACGAACTCGATGCCATGCTGCACTGGGGCGGAACGTCGACCACCGCCACGGCCGACGACATGCTCGACTGGTTGGAGCAGCTTCCCGCCGAACTCGTCGTCCTCGGTGCCGGCCCACGCCCAGGGTGCCTGCATGTCTGCGGTCTTCCGGCAGGAGGCCACTCCGGACGTCCATACACCTTCGTGCTTGGCCTCGACGAGAATCGGTTTCCCGGAGGGGGCGTCACGGATCCGGTGCTCACCGACGGAGATCGCGGCATGATCAATGCCACGACCCCCGATGCCCCCCTTTCCGTGGCTCGTGATGCCGCGGCCCGTGCGCTCGACCTGTGGCACCGACTCCTCGCCCGCGTTCGAGGCGAGGTGTGGGTCGGCTTCACCTGCCGCGACACCGGCGACGATTCCGAGGTGTTTCCGTCGCCGGCCCTCGTGGCGCTCCATGCCCGCGCCACGGGCAGGCCGTTCGCAACCACCGACGATCTCCTCGCGGCCCTCCCTCCCCCCGAAACGCTCGTCCCGACCGATGCTTCCTTGGCGCTCGATGAATCCCAATGGTGGCTGGCCACGCTCGGTCCGCTCGCCACGGCCTCCGACGTCCGCGCGGCCCTCGGCGCCCATCGCGACCATCTGACGCATGGTCAGGTTGCCGTGGCTGCCCGCGCATCGGATGCCTTCACGCCTCACGATGGCCATGTGCCCGCGGCCGGCGAGGATCTCGACCCGCGTGTCGCCGACGGCCGTGCGGCTTCGCCCCACAGTCTCGAAACGATCGGCGCATGCCCTCGTCGCTTCTTTTTTCGCTACGGCCTGGAGATCGAACCGCTCTCCCCGGCGGACGACGACACCGGCGAATGGCTCACGCCGCTCGATGCCGGCAGCCTCATGCACACGGTGCTCGAGCGGTTCATGCGGGGGCTGATCGATCGTGGTGAGCTTCCACACGTCGAGCAGCATCTCGAGGAGCTCTACGAGATTCTCGACGAGGAGCTCGAGGCGAGCAGCCAACGGCATCCCCCGCTCACGGCCCTCGCCTTTGATGCGCGTCGCGAGGAACTCCGGCTCACGATGCACACCTTCCTGCACGATGAGGAGCGGTCGTGCCGTGAGACGGGCCGACGCCCCATGGCCCTCGAGGCGGCGATCGGACTGGAGCCTTCGGCCGAAGGAACGCCGTTCGACTGCCGACAGCCGGTGTCTGTCGAACTCACCGACGGGAAAACGATCCGTCTTCGAGGCCGCATCGATCGCATCGACGTCCGGGATGCCGAAGGCTCCCCGTCATACACCCTCTGGGACTACAAAAGCGGCAGCGGCTACGGCTTTCCGTCGATGGCCGAGGACGATCCGTTTCAGGGAGGCCGACGGCTGCAGCACGGCCTCTACGTCGTCATGCTGCGGGCCCGCCTCCAATCGGCCGACGGCGAGCTCGCGGGTGGCGATGTCGAGCGGTTTGGGTATTTCTTTCCGACCCGCGCCGGCAAGGGGCGGCGTCTGGAATGGACGACCGCCCAGCTCGACCAGTGCACGACGCTCGTTCGTCAGCTTGCCGACATCACCCGCCACGGCGCCTTCCTGCCAACCGACTCGACCGCCGACTGTGGCTTCTGTGATTTCGCCACGATCTGCGGCGACCCACGCACCGTCGCCCGCGAGGCCGCCCGGAAGCTGGCGGCTTCGGCAGATCTTCAAAACCTGTTTGCCACGCTTCGCCGCCAACCCTCTCCCCGCCGGCTTCTGGAACGACGCCTTCCTCACGACGCCCCCTTCGATCTCACGCCGCATCCGGCGGTGCCTGCGCTCCCTCCGGACGAGCATGTTCGCCAGCGCATCCGCGCCGACCTGGGCACCACGTTCCTCGTTGAAGCAGCGGCTGGCACAGGCAAAACCACCTGCATGGTCGATCGCATGCTGGCGCTCGTTCGCACGGGCACTGCCGCTCCGGAAGGCATTGTCGCGGTGACGTTCACGAAAAAGGCGGCGAGTGAACTCCGTCGACGATTCCGTGAGAAACTGCAGCGACTCGCCGTTGAAACGACCGATCCAATCGAACGCGACCGGTTCACCGCCGCTCGTGACCGGGTCGATTCGATGGTGATCGGAACGATTCATTCCTTCGCCGGCCGCCTGCTCCGCGAGCGGCCGCTGGAAGCTGGCATCGACCCTGGCTTTCGCGAACTCGACGAGACCGCCGACCGCCTCCTCCGCCGGCAGGCATGGCGTGCGTTCGTGACGATGGCGCCGACCGACCATCCCCACCTGCTCGCCGACCTCCAGTCGGTGGGCCTGCGACTCGGCGACCTGTCCGACCTCTTCATCGACCGCTTCGCCACCTACGGCGACGTGGAATCGTGGCCGGTCAGTGCGACGCCTGCCCCCGACATCGCGGCTCTTCTCGGCCCCATCGAGGCATTTGTCACCGCCATCGAGGCCGAGACGTTTTCTCCGCCGGCCGATCGTGGCTCCGATCCGCTCATGAACGCACTCGAGCAGTTTGCCCGTCTGGCCCGCCGCTGTGACACGTCATCGATCGTTGCGGTCATGGATCTCGTCAAGGAACTCGACCGTTCGCCGAAGGCGGTCCAGTCATACTGGCAGGGCACCGAAGGCACCCCGGCGGAGCCGGCGCTCTCCGGCAAGGAGCGTGCACGGCATTGGAACGATGCGTGGACACGACTCCGCGATTCCGTTGCGCTGCCGGCCCTCTGGCAATGGCGGGCCCATCGCTACCCTGCCGCCATCGCGGCCCTGAGGGCCGCCCTCGCCACCTACGATCGTCTCCGCGCCTCCCGAGGCGTGCTCTCCTTCCAGGATCTCCTCGGCACCTCGGCGAAGCTCCTCGCCACGCATCCGGAGGTGCGTCGGAGCTTTCGTGCCCGCTACACCCATATTCTCGTCGATGAGTTTCAAGACACCGATCCCATCCAGGCCGAAATGCTCCTCCTGCTCACGGCCACCGATCCAACGCAGACCAACTGGCGACACTGCCAGCCGGTGCCCGGCTCGCTCTTCGTGGTGGGTGATCCCAAGCAGTCCCTGTATCGCTTCCGGCGTGCGGACATCGTCACCTACAACACCGTGCGGAACACCATCGAACAGCATGGAACGGTGCTCGCCCTCACGACCAACTTCCGGAGTCGCCACGACCTCGTGACCTGGACCAACGACGTGTTTGGTGACCAGTTTCCTCCCTCCACGACGGCCGAATCGCCCTCATTTACGCCGAGCACCTCCGGCCGGCGGGAAGCCCCGCCGTCAGGACAGGAGCGGCAATGGCTCACCGGCGTTCGCGCCCTCCGCTTCGTGCGGAACGGCTCGGCGGGCGATCACTGGGCCGAGGCGGAAGGCCACGCCATCGCCTCCTTCATCCGCCACGCCATCGACACCGGCATGGCGGTGCCACGCACACCCGACGAGATCGCGAAGGGTATCACCACGGCCTGCCGTCCCGGCGACTTCATGCTCGTGGCTCGCGAGCGAAAACACCTTGGGCTCTATGCCGCAGCCCTCCACGCGGCAGGATTGCCCGTCGATGTCACGGGCACGCTCGGCACCGATCAGGCTGAGCCGCTCCGTGACCTCCGAACGTGCCTCGCCGCCGTTGCCGATCCGGACGATCCCGTCGCGATCCTCGCGCTGCTCCGTGGCGCGGTGTTTGGCTTCAGCGACGCGGACCTCTACGAGTATCACGCGGCGGGGGGCCGCTTTACGGGAGTGATCGACGTTCCGGCCTCTCTCCCCGAGCCGCTACGTGCGAGGCTCACCGGCGCCCGAAACGCCTTTGCCCGATGGCGGACCTGGCTCCGCAATCTGCCGATCGCCGCCACGGTGGAACGGATCGTCGACGACGCAGGTCTCTTCCTCCTGGCGTCACTCGCCAACGGCGAAGCAGGGCCACGCGGTCGCGCCGTCGCCGGCCTGATCCTGAAGTTTCTCGAGCAGCTTCGATCCGACCGGATGGACGTGGTATCGGTGCACGACTGCCTCGACCTCCTCGACGACATGGTCGGCGATGAGGCTCGTGCGGAGTTCGATCCGCTCACGATCGACGTTCCGTCGAACGACCGCATTCGGATCATGAATCTCCACAAGGCGAAGGGCCTCGAGGCCCCGGTGGTCTTTCTCGTCGATTACCAGAAGCGTCGGGTGAGCGACGATGTCGAATCCGGCCCCTTTCTTCGCATCAATCGACTGCACGACCAGACGGTCGGTTATCTGGCCGTGACCACGTCGGCCGGATGGTCCTCCAGCATCATCGCGGCCGCGGACGACTGGGAGACCCACGCGCGGGCTGAGCGAGCCTTCGAGGCGGCTGAGCAGATCCGTCTCGACTACGTCGCCGCGACCCGTCCAGGAACCTGCCTCGTGGTGTCACTTTTTGAAAGGCACCACCCCGCCACGAAGAGCCGACCCGAATCGTTCGTGGGCGAGGGAGCATGGGAACGCTTTGTCGGCGGGCTTGCGTCCGTGCCCGATCTGCCGACGGCGGCCAGCGGCTCCCCAGCGGCGTCGGCGCCGGTTGCCGCGCCGCACCCGGCCTCCCCTGCCGGACGTCTTTCGAGCCGTGTGGCGTCGATTCACGAGCCGACTTTTGCCCGCATCTCGCCTCGCGACCTGCTCACCGAGCCCGCCGAGGCGATTCGTTTCACCGGCGACGGCCTCGGCGAGGCCTGGGGGCGGGCCATTCATCGCATCCTGGAGCTTGCGAGCCGAGGTGCCGCCTTCGACGTCGCCGCCGCAGCCGCGACGGCCCTGTCCGGTGAAGAGATTTCAGAGGCCCATCTTGATCGCGCCATCACCACCGTCCGCGACGTGCTTGCCAGCGACCTGTGGGCACGCGCCCTCGCCAGCGGCGCCCGCTTCGTCGAGGTTCCGTTCTCCCTGCAGGTTCGTGGCGAAGATCTGCCCGTGTCGGTTCGATCCGTCACGGCTGCCGAGCAGCCGCTTCCCACCGTGATCCGCGGCGTCATCGATCTCGTCTTTGCCGATCCGGTCGATGGATCATGGACTGTCGTCGACTGGAAAACAGACTCCGTCGCCAGCGGCAGCGAGGCGATGCTCGACGCACATTATCGACCCCAGGTCGAACTCTATGCCGAATGCTGGCGACTCGTCGCCCCGCAAGACCCTTCCCCCGGCCCATCATCCACTCCGGCTCCTTCTCCGAAATCGTCGCCATGAGCACTCGCACCGAACCCACGATCACCTGCCCCCACTGCAAGGCTGACATCCGGCTCACCGAGTCGCTTGCCGCGCCGCTGGTGGAGGCCACCCGCGCCCAATACGAGGCACAGCTTCAAAAGGAGCGCACCGATATCGCGGCGGCGGAGTCGAGAAAGGCGCGGCTCGCCCTTTCCGCGGAGATGGAGCAGAAGGCCAAGGATCTTGCCGATCTCAACGCGGTGCTCAAGGATCGCGATGCCAAACTGGCCGAAGCGCAGAAGGCACAGGCCGACGCGATCCGAAAGCAGCGGGAACTCGACGACGCCAAGCGGGAACTCGACCTTTCCGTCGAGAAGCGGGTGCAGGAATCCCTCGCCAGTGCCCGTGAACAAGCCCGCAAGGATGCGGAGGAGGGCCTTCGCATGAAGATGTCGGAGAAGGAACAGACCATCTCCGCGATGCAACGGCAAATCGAGGACCTGAAGCGTCGGGCCGAGCAGGGATCCCAGCAACTCCAGGGGGAGGTCCTCGAGCTCGAACTCGAGGCCATGCTCAAGCAGTCGTTCCCGACCGATGTCTTCACGCCCGTGGCCAAGGGGGAGTTTGGTGGCGATGTGGTGCATGTGGTGGCACGCGGCGAGGGTGCCGTGTGTGGCACCATCCTCTGGGAATCGAAGCGCACGAAAAACTGGAGCGATGGCTGGCTCGTGAAACTCCGCGACGATCAGCGGGCAGCCAAGGCCGATCTTGCCGTCATCGTCACGCAGGCCTTGCCAAAGGGGATCGAAACCTTCGGCCATGTCGATGGGGTGTGGGTGACCAGCACCCGCACGTTCCTCCCCCTCGCCGTCGCCCTTCGGCACACCCTGCTGGAGCTTTCCCTGGCGCGTCAGGCAGGTGAAGGACAGCAATCGAAGATGGAGATGGTCTACCACTACCTGACGGGCCCCCGCTTTCGTCAGCGGGTCACCGCGATCATCGAGAAGTTCGAGGAAATGCAGTCGGATCTCACCAAAGAGCGGGCCACGATGACGAAGCTCTGGGCTCGGCGGGAAATGCAGATCCAGTCGGTGCTGTCCGCGACCGCCGGCATGTACGGCGACCTCCAGGGAATCGCCGGAAAGGCGATTGAAACCATCGACGCCCTCGACGTGTCACGCCTTCTCGGCCCCGAGCGGAACGATCCCTGAGAGGGCTCTCGCTCCCGCCTGCCCCCGCACTCGGTGCCGGGACCGTGCCGATTGGCAGCGACCCTGGGTCGGGGTACATTCCCGCGATCCTTACAGGGTTCGCGCATGCCTCCGGAGGTCACGGACGACCAGTCACACGCCCCCGGGCAGGCGCCCGGGGCGGGCCGCCCGTCGCGCAGCGTCCGACGAGGTGAGCGGCCGCTCTGGTCCGACGACGATCCGGCCGATCACCCGGGCGTCTGCCGACTCTATTCCTCGGCACTGATGGCTGCGGTGCTCGACGTTCCCCCCGCGGCGATCCGGCACTGGACCCGAGGCGGACTCTTGGAACCTGCTCGTACGGCCGGATCGGTGGAGTGGTTTGACTTTCCCCAGCTCGTCGCCGCCCGCCATCTCGCTCGACTCCTCGGCCGAGGATTCTCGCTGCGGGACATCGACGCCAAACTCGGCGCGCTGGTGCCTGAAGGCGGCCGGGCTGCTGCGGAGGCAGCGGCACGGGTTCGCATCGACGGCCGACGACTCAGCCTCGATGACGGGGGGCGCATGCTGGCTGCCGGGCGACAGCTCCAGCTGGGCTTCTACGCCGCCGCGCTGTCGACCGACAACGACAACGACATGCCCGCCACGGTGGAACTCGCGCCATCCCTTTCGACATCCGCACGATCTTCCCTTTCCGAGGACACGAGCCTTCCGCCACCCGGATCGGATGCCGCCGAAATCCTCGATCTGGCCGACGACCTGGAGGCGGCCGGAGAGTTCTCCGAAGCCGCCGAAGCGCTCCGGGCGGTGCTTCAGGCCCAGGGCCCCTCGCCCCGGGTGATGTTCATGCTGGCCGAGCTCCTCTACCGCGCCGGTGACCTGACGGCGGCACGGGAGCGGTACTATGCCGTCATCGAACTCGACCCCGACCACCTCCAGGCCAGGGACAGCCTCGGGTGTGTGCTTGCGGAACTGGGCGAGCACGAACTCGCCCTGGCCGCGCTGCAGGGCGTGCTTCGGCAGGAGCCTGGCTATGCCGACGCCCATTGGCACATCGCCGGAGTGCTCCGCGAGATCGGCCAGGCGGCCGATGCCGACCACCACCTGCAGCGATTTCTCGACCTCGCTCCGGAAAGCCCGTGGGCCACGCTCGCACGGGCCCGACTCGACGAGTCGCGGTGACGAGACGCGATCACACGGTCCCGAAGGTCACCAGGGGCCGCGGACGGCGTTGACGCCGAACTGCACGGTGTCGCTTGGCTGATTGGGGGTGGGGAGGAATCCACCGCCGCTACCCGACACGGCACCCGCGCCGGGATAGGGCCGACGAAACTGGTGATAGATCGGAGCCACGCGTGAACTTGGCACGCCCCACGAATACTGCGTCATGAACTCGGCCGTGGGGGGAACGACGAGGGCGATGGGACGGCCCTCGGCCGGATCGTACCAGGTGCTGTGCCAGCTCTTGCCGCGGCTGCGGAGGAAGTACCGCTTCTCCCACGTGTCGTATTTGCACGCGCCCGGACCGCAATGGCCGCAACCATGCCCGCAGCAGTGCGGGCAGCACTGGGCACCGCGACCACACTGGGCACCGCAAGCTCCACACCCGTTTCCGCAGCCGCGATGCCCGCACGAACCACAGTGACCCGACCCACACGGTCCGGCGGCGCACACGCCTCCAGCGCAGCTCGACGCGCGGCCAGAGTGGTCACCGGCGTTGACGAAGCAGCCCATGGCCGCCGTTGACGCCACGAGGCCGAAGACCAGAAACGGGAAAACGCGACGTCGTTCCATGATGGCGTGACTCCGAGACATCAGTACCAATAGGCCCGCACGTCGGTTCGCATCCCCGTGACACCGGCAGGACGGATGTAGCGACGACGATGCTTGTAGAGAAACTCGTGAGGCATGAAGGGCGGATAGGTGATCCACGTGTGACCCACGCGCGGCGGCACTGGCCTCGGCGACACGTAGAGCTGGGCTCCCAGCCCGGGGGCTGCCCCGGCCGGAACCGGCGGCACGTAGAAGTTGTAGAAGACGTCGGGCGTGGGACCTTCCACGCCTCCGTCGATCGGGATCGCCACGGCGGCCGTCGAGGCGAGAACCCCGACCCCGAGCATCGCGAGGAGCAGGCACGTCGTTCGAACGCGTGGCATCACAAGACCCTCCTGGTCAAAGCCAACCGACACCGGGCTCCGCCCGGCACCGAAAACTTCGACAGGAACCTGTCCTGCCCATCACTCCGCGCATGCCGCGTATGCCTGTTCCCCCTGACGGGAAAACCTTCCACCGGCAGCCCCGGCCGACGGCCTCACAACCCGCAAAGTCCGCCCCACTTGCCAAGCCTGCCGCCCGGGGTCACAGTCTCAGTGGAAACACCCACGGACACACCCATGGCGAAGACTGCAAAACGACCGGCTCCCAAGACTCGCTCCACGCCTCCCGAATCGGCGGTACCCGACGTGGACGGCGCCCATGAGTCGAACGGCCATGTCGCCGCTCCCAAGGCCCCGGCCAAGCGGAGGGCGACGGCCCAGTCGCTCGCCGCCGGCCAGCGGGACATCTCCGTGAGCGAGTTTTTTGCCAAAAACCGCCATCTCCTCGGCTTCGATTCCCCCCGCAAGGCCCTGCTGACGAGTGTGAAGGAGGCGGTCGACAACTCCCTCGATGCCTGCGAGGAGGCCGGCATCCTTCCCGAGATCTGGGTCCACATCGAACAGGTGGGTGACGCCGGCACCCGCTACCGCATGGGGGTTCAGGACAACGGACCGGGCATCGTTCGAAAGCAGATCCCCCTCATCTTCGGCAAGCTCCTCTACGGATCGAAGTTTCATCGTCTTCGCATGAGCCGAGGCCAGCAGGGCATCGGCATTTCAGCCGCCGGCATGTATGGAGTGCTCACCACCGGCAAGCCGGTCAAGATCATCTCCAAGATCGACGCCAAGCATCCTGCCCACTATTACGAACTCCGCATCGACACCAAGACCAACCAGCCGGAAATCCTCAACGGCAAGGGAGAAGGGGTTGACATCCCCGCCGGCAAGGGCGGTGCCGAGCTGATGAAGAAACACTCCATCGAGTGGGTCGCCGACAACGACCTTGGCGAGCCGATCAACCACGGCACCCGTGTCACGATCGAGATGGAGGCGAAGTTCCAACGGGGCCGAGGCAGCGTGGAGGAATATCTCGAGCAGACGGCGATCGCCAACCCGCATGCCCGAATTCATTTTCAGGGACCCGACGGCCCGGAGCGAATCCTCGAACGATCCACTGACGACCTGCCCCCTGAACCCAAGGAGATCAAGCCCCATCCCTATGGCGTCGAGCTCGGCAGGCTGGTGACGATGCTGCAGGAATATCCCAAGATCACCCTCGCGCAGTTTCTGACGCAGTCGTTCTCGCGGGTGTCGCATGGAACGGCCAAGAAGATCTGCGATGCCGCCAAGCTCTCGACCCGGGTGACCGCCGGCAAGCTCGGTCGCGGCGAGGCCGACGCGCTCTTCAAGGCGATTCAAGACAGCAAAATTCCCCCTCCGGCAACCGACTGCATCGTCCCCATTGGCGAACAGCGGCTTCTGGCAGGCCTGCGTCAGGTGGTTCCCGGCGAGTTCTTCACCGCGGCCACCCGTCCGCCATCCGTCTATCGGGGCAATCCGTTCGTCATCGAAGCCGCCCTGGCCTATGGTGGCGGCGTCGCCGCCCAGAAGATCAGCCGCGAAGGCCTCGGCGAACTCGCCGCCGAGAGCGACTCGCGAAGCCTTCGGCAGTTCCTATCCACCACGTTCACCGGCATGGGAAGCGAATCGGCCGACAAGATCATCGCTGAAGCCCAACTGGCCCCCCGCCAGAGTCCGTCCAAGCTCAAGAAGCAGCAGCTCGACGCGCTCTATGCGGCGATGCAGGATGTGAGTGTCGACGAGGGATCGAGCATGTCGGTCCTGCGGTATGCCAACCGCGTGCCGCTTCAGTTTCAACCGGCGGCATGCGCCGTGACGCAGACGATCACCTCGACCAACTGGCGGTCGTATGGCCTCTCGCAGTCGCGGGGTGGACTCCCCAGCGGCCCGGTCACCGCCATGGTGCACGTCGCGAGCGTGTGGGTGCCCTTCACGAGCGAGTCGAAGGAGGCGATCGCATCCTATCCCGAGATCCAGAAGGAGATTCGCCTCGCCCTGCAGGCGGTCGGACGCAAACTCGGCATGTATCTGCGCCGACGTCTCCGCGTGGCGCAGGAGGGGCAACGCCGAAGCATCTTCCTCCGCTACCTCGGTGAGGTCGCCACGGCGGTGGCTCAGATCAACGGCGTGGATCGAGGGAAGCTCTACGAGCAGCTGCTCGCCGTCGCCAAGAAGAAGACAGCCGAAGCCGACGTGAAGCTCGACGATCGCGGGCGTCCGATTCAGGATGAGGAGGAACTCGAACTCGGCGACAACTGCATCATCGTGCCGCAGGCGATGCCGACGAGCGGCGAAACGAAGCAGAAGTCCGCCGCACACGCCAAGCGATCGAAGGGCATTCGGACGGTGGAGGGGGATGCCGACGAATCGACCGTCGAGGATTCCACAACCACCAAACGAGCCCGGCGGGGGGCGGCGGCCAAGGCCTCGTCGCCCAAGGCGGCGCGTGCCGCCAAGCCTGTCGCCGCACGACGGAGTGGCAAGAAGCCTTCGGCCAAGCCCCCTGCGAAGCGACGCACGAAATGAGCCGCGACCATGCGGGCGACCGTGGTCGCCCGCATGGTACGGACACGAGACTCACCGATCGGCCTTCAGCCGTTCGATCTCCGCCTCGAGTTTCTTGATCCGTGCTTCCATCTCGGCAAACCGCTTACGGGCCGCCTGAAGGACGTCACGAACCTGATCCGCCCGCTCGCCACCGGCCTCGGCCTGCTGGCGGCCCTGGGCCATCATGCGTCGCATCTGCTCACGCATTTCCGGCGGCATATCGGGGCGATCACTCATCCACATCAAGCCGCCCCGCATGGCGGGCCCACGGTTTGGATCGGACGATCCTTCGCGGTGCATCGACCCCGCCATGGCCATGGCCCTCGGGGCCGCATCAAGTTTCCGTTCGATCCGTTCGAGCCGCGCGATCACGTCGTTCATCCGGCTCATGGGATCGGATCGCATGGACGGCCGCTGGGGCTCCTGCGGACGGGAAAAACCGGGCCCACGCCCCGGCCTGCGCGGCCCATCGGACGGCCGTTCGCCGCGTTCGGCACGGTTACCACGGTCACCACGGTCGCCACGATCCTCCGCGACGAGCGACACGATGCTCATCCACGAGCGAATCGCCTGCTGAAACACGGTCGGTGCGATCTGATCCGCCGCCACGGGACGGCTGGCCACCGACGCCATCGACACCACGCACACCGCCAGACAGGCGGCGAGAAATGGGGAACGTGAGCACGACATGAGAGAAGACTCCTGGAGGGAGGGGAGCGAACTGGCATGGAGACTGGCCAAAGGGCGTCTCCGAAACGACTATTCTGTCACTGGATATGAACGCTCCACCACCCACAAAGTTCCGCGATCCTGGCCTCGTCGATTTTGGCGTGGATGCCCGAGGTGCGGGCCGACGGCTCGAACTCCTCGGCGGCATGCTCGTCGACCGGCCACTCCCGCAGTCGCGGGACCGACGGCGAGCCGACGCCACGTGGCGTGAGACGGCCGCCGTTTTCCATGGCAGCCCATCGGATCGCGGAGGGCATTGGACCCTGGCCGACGGGGTGCCGGAGTCGTGGCCGGTCGAGGTGCCTCTTCCCAGGGCCACGCTCATTCTGGAGGCACGCCCGGCACCGTCCGGTCAGATCGGCGTGTTCATCGAACAGATTGAACAGTGGCGTTGGCTTGCGGAAGCCGCGCGACCCGACATGACCGTGTTGTCACTCTTTGGCCATTCGGGGGCGGCAAGCCTCGCGGCCGCCACGGCCGGTGCCCAGGTGGTCCACGTCGATGCATCACGGCAGGCGATCGCGATGGCACGACGCAACGCAGCGACATCACTGATGGATCATCTTCCCGTCTCATGGATCTGTGAAGACGCCGCCACCTTCGTCCAACGATGCCGGCGACGAGGACGACGATTCTCCGGCGTCGTGCTCGATCCCCCGTCATGGGGCCATGGCCCCAAAGGACAGGCGTTTTCCATCGACCGCGATCTGGTCCCCCTCCTGGCCGACATCGCCTCCATCCTCGACCCGACGAACATGGGACCGCTTCTGCTCTCGTGCCACTCGCCCGGCTGGCATCCCGCACGCCTCCGGGACACACTGAAGGCGTCACTCGACGCCGCCGGGGTCGCGCTCGAACCTCCTGTCACCTCCGGCACGCTCGACTGCCTCGATGCCTCCGGCCGAAGGCTCTCGCTCGGCGCCTTTGCCCGCGCCGCTCCCGCACCATGACTCCTTCCGAAACGATCACCAGCCCCTCCAACCCGCGGATCAAGCAGGCGGCCTCGCTACGCGATGCCGACGCCCGTCGCGCAAGCGGCCTCACGCTCGTCGACGGCCGCCGAGAACTCGCTCGTGCCGCCGCCGCCGGAATTCCGATCGTCGAGGCGTTTATCGATGAGCGACGGCTCCATGACACACGATCCGATGCTCCTGAGCAGCTTGGCGACTGGGCGGAGCGGCTCGGTGCCGCCGGCACTCGCATCGCATTCGTCTCGGAACGGGCGTTCGACCGTGTCGCCTTCGGCACCCGCAACGAAGGCATCGTTGGGGTCGTGCGATTTCGCCCCATGCCACTCGCCGCCGTGACGTTTCCAGCCGATCGCCCCGTGCTGCTCATCGAGGGGGTCGAGAAGCCTGGCAACCTCGGGGCCATCCTGCGCACGGTCGACGCCGCGGGCCTCGGAGGCGTGATCATCTGCGACGGCCGCACCGATGTCGCCAACCCGGCGGTCATCCGCGCGAGTCTCGGCACCGTCTTCGCCGTCCGCTTGGGCACCGCCTCCACCACCGACGTGATCGACTGGTGTCGCCAGCAGGGCCGACGCGTCGTCGCCGCGACCCCCGAGGGATCGCGGATGTGGCACGAGTCGAATCTGCTGGGATCGGTGGCGATCCTCCTGGGCAGCGAGGCCCATGGCGTGTCCGAGTCCTGGCAGGCCGCCGCGGCCGCCGGAACGCTCGCGCTCGAAACGATTCGCCTTCCCATGCGAGGCATCGCCGACAGCCTCAACCTTTCGGTGACGACGGCCATTCTTGCCTATGAGTCGGTTCGTCAGGAATCGACGACGCCATGACCTCAAACGACCTCTTCGAGTCCTTGCGTCGCATCGACGAAGTGTCCGGCTCAGGGGCGATGTTCGACGCCCTGATCGAGTCGCTCACCGCACAGCGACGCTGGCATGCCGTCTTCGATGCGCGGATCGTCCAGGCACGGGTCGATTGTGGACTCTCGCCCGTCGGAAGTCCGGGTGATGTTCCCCCAGCCGTTCGCGACGCCTTCGATGAGCGAAGCCTCGCCGCCTGCCGGGAGGTGGGGTGGCCGCTGCTGACAGAGGGCACGGTCGCGGCGGCATGGATGTACCTCCGCGCCGCCGCCGATCCTGTCGATGTGGCCGAGCGGCTCCGCCATCTGGCCACCCCGCTCCTCGAGTCGCTCCCAGTGGCCGACTCTGCCGAACACACCCTCGAGGAGATTCTCGGCGTTGCTCTCTGGGAGGGCGTCGATCCCGCACTCGGGATCCGGATCATGATCGCCACCCAGGGCACGTGTGCGGCGATCACGGCCTTCGAGCAGGCGGTATCGAGGCTTCCGGCGGCACGGCAGCATGCCGCGGCCTCGGAACTGGTGGCCCACCTCCACGACGACGTGCTCGCCGGACTCCGGCGCGATCGGGACCGCGCCGGGCTCGGGGCCTCCATGTCGCCGTCGTTGATCGACGCGATGGCTGACCTGTCGATCGGGCCGCACGTCGACGTCTCCCACCTGCAGTCGGTGCTGCGGCTCGCCCGGATCTGCACGGACCCGGCAACCGTGCGCAAAGCATGGGAGTTGTCGGTCTACGCCACCCGCCTGCCGGCCGATCTCGCCTACCCAGGCGAGCCCCCCTTCGTCGATGTGGGGGAGGCATCGCGGCTCTTTTTCGGCAGCCAGTGCGGGATCGATGTCGATCAGGCCGTGCGATTCTTTCGGTCGAGCGCGGCCACGGCCGACCCCAGCGACGGTCCCCTGCCCCACGATGTGCTTGTGCTGCTGTTGGCCCGACTCGGCAGGCATGCCGAGGCTCTCCATGCTGCCGTGTCGCGGCCCCGTGATGCCGCCGCACTGCCAAGCCCGCTGCAGGCGTCGGCCGCGATGCCGTCGCTCATCGACCTCGCCGCCCTGTCAGGCGAGTGGGAACTCCTCCGCCAGGCGTGCCGGGATCGTGACGACACGATCACCTTCGCCGCCTCGCTCATCGCCGAGCGTCAGCGGCAGCCGAAGAATCTCGGACCGCACGACTCGCAGGATGTGCACGGCGGCACATAACCGACCGCCGACGGTGGCACGAACCCACGGCCCGGCGGCAGCTGCCACGGGGCGAACTTCTCGGGAAGCGCCGGCGCCCCGTCGCATCCCCTCCACCGACCGCAGCAGTCGCATGGGTCGGGCTTGCACCACGAGTCGCGCTCCGGCCCGCAGAATCGAGGGCCGCACCCCATGTCGCCGTAGGGCATCTCATCGCCCGCCGCGGTGCGCTTGCAGTGACGGCAGTGCCTGCACGCCTCCCCTGCCCGCACGTCGCTCATCGCATTCCCTGCGACCACCAGCCCACATACCATCCCGACGACGACCATTCGGATGAGATTCATGGGGCACGGCACCTTGTCACAGAGCGATCGCATCATGACGTTTGTATCGGTCACAACGGCATGCCTGACGACACCCGGTCAACCGCCGGCGTCAGGGTCGCTGCAGGTTGCCCATGCCCCCGGGGCCTCCATCACGGCCACGATGGCGATCGGCATGCGCTGGAGCCTCGCTAGAGCGCATCTCCGCTACGTGTAGCGACGAGTTGATAATCCTGAGCGGGTAGGCGAGGGGGTCGGCGAACGCTCGAGGAGCCTTGGGCGTATCCTCGCCCCGGCGACGAGACTTTT
>Ga0075473_10000428_pt1 | contig 17359 bp, 19 predicted proteins | sample DEB19_08_DNA_FD_76340 | JGI IMG/M metagenome (GOLD analysis project Ga0075473, IMG submission 76340) | Aqueous microbial communities from the Delaware River and Bay under freshwater to marine salinity gradient to study organic matter... | ecosystem: Environmental > Aquatic > Marine > Coastal ... | reverse complement strand
TCCAAGATTCGTAACTTACAATCAATCGGTAGAGGTCTTAGGGTTAGTGACACAAAGAAATCCGCCACCCTCTATGACATTGCCGACGACTTTAAGTGGAAGGCCAGAGAAAACTTTACCCTCAAACATTTCTTTGAAAGACTTAAAACCTATAGTGAAGAACAGTTCAAGTTCAAAATCTACAAAATATCCATGAAAGGATAAACTATGTCTGATGATAGACCTATTGCAAAGTTCCTACGTTTGCAAAATGGTGATGATGTGATTGCTGAAACAATAGAGATGGAGGATGAAGATGGTATTGTTTATACTCTCTGTCATCCTCTTAAGGTTGTTTACATGCCGACAGAAACTACCGGATATTTGTCTGTTATGTTTATGCCGTGGGTGTTTCCAAAGATTTGTGACGAACAGATTTTCACTATACATGCAGAGGATGTTATGCTTATCACAGATGTCTCTGAGAAGATGAATATATACTATTGGGATAGTGTTCAGACATATACTGATAAGAGTCAGTATGTTCAGGAGGAACCTGAACCGCAAGAATCTTCCGGTATGACTGACGAGGAAGAATATGAATTATATAACAAGATTATGGAAAAAATAGGTAGCAAGAGGACCATGCACTAATGGCAACAGAAACTAATCCATACTTAACATTTGATGATAAAGACTTAACAGATGATTTCGGATTTTCATTCGGAAGTGAAGATGAAATAGCAGCACAGGCATTAGCACCTGCGTCGGACGAAATCACTGATCTAAAGAATAGATTGAATGCTATTCGTAAGATTTATCTACCGCTATTACAGAACCTAGCAAAGAATTCCGATCAGCCTATTATCAAATGGCCCGACAGGGGTCCTGTGCTTAAGAAGCAAATAGACAAACTCACGATGCTAACCGAACCAGGCTTTGTTAAGTGAGCAACAACAGTAGAAAACTTGCTTCGCAAGTTTGTCTCGCTTCGCTCGCCAGACTGCATCTGGTGGTTGGTTACGGAGGTCATTATAACCTAAGTTGAAAAACTTGTCAAGGGAAAAATCCCGTTGACAAAAGTTTTTTATGTGATATAATGTGTGAACTTTAACAAAGGTCTTTCTATGGCAAAAAAACCAAACCACTATGTAGATAATCAAAAGTTTCTAGAGGATATCTTAGATTATAAGAGAAGATGTAAAGAGGCATCGGATGAAGGTCGTGAAAAGCCTCGTGTCACAGAGTATTGTGGTAAGTGTATTTGGCTGATTACCGAAAACTTGGCTCGTAAGCCTAGGTTCATGAACTATTCTTTTATTGATGAGATGAAATCTGACGCATTAGAGAACTGCTTCCTTTACTTTGACAACTTCAATCCGGAGATCAGTCAAAATCCTTTCGCATACTTCACACAAATCATTTACTATGCTTTTCATAGGCGCATTTCAAAAGAAGAAAAGAATAGATATATAATGTATAAGAAGTTTCAGGAATCTGTATTGGATACACCTGATGCATCGCTTATGGTAGACGGAGACGACAATCACTTGATTTCCTCTACAATGTATGATAATCTTAATGAGTTTATTAAGAATTTTGAGGCAAGGGAAAAGGCCAAAAAGGAAAAGAGAAAGTTAGCCAAAGAAGGTCTTGAAAAGTTTGTAGGAGAAGATGATGACAACGAAGGAAGAGAATCAACAGTTTGAGGTTCCATTTCAGGTTCAAACCCTGATTGCTACCTTATCAGATAAGAAAGAACGGGTGCATGTTCGTGGTAACTATCGTATGAGACTGGAATCAATTAGACGAGCCTGCGAAAAGGCAATCGTTGATTACGATATTGAGATGGGTACCATGAAACCGCCGAGATATGGTAAAGGACAAAGATAATGGACATAGATGATTTCGTCGCCGAGGTAGATAGGAATATAGAATGGTTCTGTGATAAAGTTGTAGAACCTGTACCTTTGACTAAGCAAGATAAAGAAAAGATAATGCGACGAATGATAAATCTTGGATGGCTAAGGGAATCGGAACTTGAAACGTATAAAGTGGCTACCCGAGAAGATTGACGAAATCATCTTTTTAGTATATACTGTGTCCAAGAATATATATTATGAGATAAAGGAAAAGTTATGGCGATGATTGCTATGCCGACTGATACACATGCTGGAGTTAGAAATGATAATCCGGCATTTCAGTTGTATCAAAAGAAATGTTGGCAATGGTTCTTTGACTATATTGATAAGCATAGCATCAAGCATGTAATTCATCTTGGTGATATCTATGATCGCCGCAAGTATATCAATTTCATGTCCGCCAAGAGATTGCGAGAAGACTTCTTTGAACCATTAGAGGAGAGAGGCATTGAAACTCACATTATACAAGGCAATCACGACTCTTATTACAAGGATACGCACGAGGTCAATGCCCTCGCCGAAGTTGTATCTGGACGATTTCGTCACATTAGGACTCATTCTACTCCTAGCGTTATATCTATCGATGGCCTAGACATTCAGTTGATGCCTTGGATTACAGACTCTAACTATAACGAGTCAATGGAAGCAATCAAGCATCCCAAGGCATCTATACTCATGGGACACCTTGAGTTAAACGGTTTCACAATGCATAGAGGATTAATATCAGATCATGGGCTTGACAGGAAACTATTTGAAAACTTTGATGCGGTCTACTCTGGTCACTATCACCACCGTAGCACTGTTGGCAATATTACTTATATTGGTGCCTTTGGTGAATATACTTGGCATGATTACTCGGACCCTAGAGGATTTTCAGTCTTGGATACTGAATCTAAAGTTCTAGAATTTATTCAGAATCCTTACAGAATGTTTCGTATTGCTAAGTATGATGATGTTGCTAATCCTGATATTGTAGAGAAAATTCAGAACACAGATTTCAGTAAGTATAAAGATTGCTATGTCAAACTGGTCGTCATAAATAAAAGTAATCCATACGCATTTGATTTGCTCTTTGACTCTATCTATAAAGTAGGTCCTTTAGATATTCAGATAGTAGAAGACCCTACAGTTCTATTAGAGAATGAAGAATCGGATGAAATAGATGAAGCAGAAGATACCGTAACAATACTAAAAAAGTATGTTGAGGGGTTGACATTACCTGTAGATAATAGTAGAATGAAAAAGTTTATGATTGATGTTTATAACGAAGCCTTACAGGTTGAAACAGTATAGGAATATAATATGAAAAAACTTATACCTTGGGTGGCATTTTTACTTATTGGTGCTATTCTCTTTGCCTTTACTATGGAGTCAAGAGGTCGTAACACCGCTAATGAAATTGCCTATACAGACTTTATGACACAAGTGGAACGTAACAATGTCCATGACATTACTATTTACGGTAGTCAAGTCATGGGTCATTATACAAGCGACAATAGAACGTTCACCACATATGTCGCATCCCTTACAAACCTTATGCCTAAACTAGAGGAACATAAGGTTCACATCACGGTCAAGTCAGATAGTCCTGAATCGTCTTTTTGGACTAATCTATTTCTAAATCTATTACCAGTTGTATTCTTCTTTGGTCTTTGGATCTTCCTATCACGAAGACAAGGTCCGGGCATGGGCGGTCCAATGTCTTTTGGTAAATCAAAAGCAAAGTTGCTGACAGAAGCAAGTGGTACTAAGACTTTTGAAGATGTTGCTGGTGTAGATCAAGCAAAAGAAGACTTACAGGAAGTTGTAGAGTTTTTACAAGATCCACATAAGTTTGAACGACTAGGTGGTAAGATTCCTAAGGGTGTTCTACTTGTCGGACCTCCTGGAACGGGTAAGACACTATTAGCAAGAGCAGTTGCCGGTGAAGCGGGTGTTCCGTTCTTTAGTATTTCAGGTTCTGACTTTGTTGAAATGTTCGTTGGTGTTGGTGCTTCTCGTGTCCGTGATATGTTTGAGCAAGCCAAGAAGAATGCTCCTTGCATTATCTTCATTGACGAAATCGATGCTGTTGGTCGTTCTCGTGCTAACGGTATCTCTGGTAACGACGAAAGAGATCAGACACTAAACGCCATGCTTGTTGAGATGGACGGATTCAATGATAATGAAGGTGTTATTGTTATTGCTGCCACCAACCGTGTGGATGTTCTAGATAAGGCACTAACTCGTCCTGGTCGTTTTGATCGTCAAGTTCAGGTACCTAATCCAGACTTTATCGGTCGTGAAAAGATTTTGAAAGTTCATTGCCGCAAGGTTCCGATTGGACCTGATGTTGATCTAAGAGTTGTATCAAGAGGCACACCTGGTTTCTCTGGTGCTGATCTTGCTAATCTTGTCAATGAAGCAGCACTACTAGCAGCCCGACGTTCCAAGCGTATCGTTACATCTCAGGAGTTTGAGGATTCCCGTGATAAGATTCTAATGGGTTCGGAGCATAGAACACTATTGATGACCGATGCTGAAAAGAAGATGACAGCATATCATGAAGGTGGACATGCTCTCGTATCTCTAAAGATGCCTGGTTCTGTTCCTATCCACAAGGCAACAATCATTCCCCGTGGTCGTGCCCTTGGTATGGTCCAGTCTCTACCAGAGCGTGATCAAATCTCACAGTCATATGAAGAGATGATTGCTCAACTGGCCATGGCCATGGGTGGTCGTGTAGCAGAAGAACTGGTGTTTGGTGAAAAGAACATTACCTCTGGTGCTTCTGGTGATATTCAGCAAGCAACTAAACTAGCAAGAGCAATGGTTACACAGTTAGGATTCTCTCCTATTCTTGGTAGAATGGCCTACGATGAACCAAATGCTGACATGTTCCGCACACCAAAGATTGCAGAGGAAACACAGAAGATTGTGGATGCTGAAATCAAAAGATTGGTTGAGGATGGATATCATACAGCAAGGAAAATTCTTACAGATTATAGAAAAGAACTTGACACACTAGCAGAAGGCCTGTTAGAATATGAAACTCTGTCAGGTACCGAAATCAAGGACTTGTTAGAAGGAAAGAAACCAACTAGAGAGTTTTAATGATAACTTTTCATAATGTTAGATGGCGCAACTTTCTGTCTGCTGGTAATCAGTGGACAGAAATTTCTTTAGATACACATAAGAACACATTGATTATGGGACATAATGGTGCGGGCAAGTCTACCTTTCTAGATGCTCTCACCTTTTGTTTGTTCGGTAAACCTTTTCGTAAGGTAAACAAAGGGAATGTCGTCAACTCCATAAACAACAAGAACTGTGTTGTGGAGATTGAGTTTACTCATTCCAATAGAAAGTATAAGGTTGTTCGTGGTGCTAAACCAAACATCTTTGAAATCTATTGTGAAGGTAAGATGATAAATCAAGATGCTGCGACCAAAGACTATCAAGAACATCTTGAGAAGCATATCCTTAGAATGAACTATAAGTCATTCACACAGGTTGTTATTCTCGGTTCAGCATCGTTTGTTCCTTTTATGCAGTTGTCGGCTAATGATCGTCGTGCTGTTATCGAGGATCTTTTGGATATTCAAATCTTTACTGCTATGTCTAATATAGTAAAGAATAGACTACAAATGAACAAAGAAGGGTTGGAGAAGAACCGTGTTCTTTTAACTAGCAAAAGCGAGAATAAGTCTTACATTGAAAGAACACTCGCTTCCCTTCGTGCTAACAATGAAGAAAAATTGATTGAACTTGAAGCAAAAAAGGATGAACTTACGCAAGAGTCCATTAAGCAAGAATGTGTTGTTGAAAATCTTAAAATTGATTTTGAGAAAGCGACCGATCAAGACCTTGATCTATCACCACTAAAGTCAAAGCACTCTAAGTTGGTTGGTTTCAAGGCCAAGATGGAAGGCAATAGAGAAAGGGTGTTGAAAGAAAACTTTTTCTATCGTGATAATGATACATGTCCGACGTGTAAGCAGGATATCAGTCATGATCATAAGTTCAATGCAGTTACAACCAATGATAAGAAGATTGTTGAATATGATGAAGCACTAAATAAGATTGAGGAACAAATAAACTCAGTTCTATCTGAAATCGAGCATATAGATGAAGTCTTACAGAACATCAACAAGATTAAGTTGGATCTTTCATCTGCTAAGGCTACCTATAACAATACCGCAAATAATCTTCGCCAAATTGTGGAGCAAATTGAATCCTTTTCTACCTCAGACAAAACTACCCAAGAGTCAGAACGACAACTCCAAATCGTTCAACATGATATTTCCACCCTCGAAGAAGAGAAGAAGGTCCTTTTAGATGATAGACAGTATGTTGACCTGGCGACGACTTTACTTAAAGACGGCGGAATCAAAACTAGAATCATTAAACAATATCTACCTATCATCAATAAGCATATCAACAAATACTTGGCTAAACTGGGTTTCTTTGTTAACTTCAACATCAACGAATCCTTTGAAGAAATCATCAAGTCAAGACATAGAGACGAGTTCTCGTATAACAATTTCTCAGAAGGAGAAAAACTCCGAATCGATCTGGCCATCCTCTTAACATGGCGTCAGATCGCAAAGATGAAAAACTCAGTCAATGTTAATATTCTTGTCTTTGATGAAATCCTTGATCGTGCTATGGACGCTACTGGTATTGACGAGTTTATAAAGATCATGTGGGATATGGGTGACAAAGGCACCAACATCTTTGTTATTTCTCATAAAGACACTATGATTGATAGGTTCCAAAGAACACTCCGCTTTGAAAAGGTAAAGAATTTTTCGGTCTTGACAAACGACAAAGAATGATATATGATACCAGTCTAACTGAAAGGAATGAATATGTTAGACAAAGATATTATCCGTGCAATGGCTGAAGCGGAACGCCTTATGGATGCAGGTAAACTTCCATGGGTGTGGGCGCCTGGTCCACAAGGCATATCGGAAAGAATGGCAGTCTCAGAAGAGGTTATGGAAGATTTGAACCTGGTGACAGGACAAAACGTTAACACTATGATCCGTGATGCTATCCTTGTCTCCAATCTAGAAAATCTCGGTAAGAAACTTGGTAAGATTGCACAAGAGATAGAAGACAAAAAACTAAAAGAGAACTTTGATTTCCGCACCATGATGGGAGACAATGATGTACCTGATAGTCTATGATATAAAATACGGTTATCAGACTTACAACATTGATAGTCTATGGACAGGTCTCTCACAAATGGGTTGGGAATGAAATTTGACAGTGAGTTTTTTATAGAATGGACATCAACAGCCCTGGTTATTATCGGGGCTGTTTTAACTGCATGGAACATATATCCACTAAACCTAGCGGTGCAATTCGTTGGTAACGTTGGTTGGTTCATTGTTGGATATATGTGGCGCAAATGGTCGCTTATGACCATTCAAACAATCATCAGTATAATCTACCTAGTAGGTTTCTTAACGAAGGGACAATTCGTATGAGATACAATCATTGGTTCTGGAATAGTTGGTTTATAGATAAGGTGGTTTCAATCGTAGTCTACCTAAACAACTATCTCTGGAGTAAGCAATATGGAAAAAACTGATCCACACAAGACCCATTCATATTCGCATGATTATATGCTAATGACGGCCTTTGATTTTGAGTTGCGTAATCATATTGCCGTAAACTGTGAAAGAACAAATGAGATGGCGATCATTGAAACATATCTACAAGATCGTTTAAAGGAAATAAAGGAACGTTGGAAATGAGAACAAACTTTTCACCCTTTAAGAAAGGTGATGTTGTTCGTCTAAAACCTGATTTTCCATATATCAATAGAGAATTGTTAGTGGATGAAATCTATACCATAGATCAAATGTTTCCAGATGCTGGTATAGTGAGTTTAATCGGTCAAGATAAAAACCGCACCTTTCCAGAAGGTGCCTTTGTTCTCGTGAGGAGTGATGACACTATTCAATGATACAGCAGAAGACTATCTAAAAATTATTGGTAATTGGATTGACCCTAATCCTACTCCAGTTGTAACAGAACATGAAGGATATCACGTTGTCCGTGATGACCTTCTTGCTGTTGGCAGCAAAGCGAGAGCAGGTGATTATATAATCGGTCATGCACCCGAATATAAGAATATAGAAGAATGGGTTTATGGTTCTTCACCTGCTACAGGATACGCACAGATTTCGTTACCATTTATTTGTAATCGTTATGATAAGAAAGCCGTTATCTTTATGGCAGACCGTGCCATGGATAAACTGCATCCATATCAGCGGCAAGGCCTCTCCTTAGGAGCAATTTATCATTGGGTGCCTAATGGTATGCTACCTGTAACACAGAAACGAGCCAAAGATTATGTGGCAGAAGCACCCAACAAAAGAGCATTACTTCCAATTGGTCTTGAACATCCTACATCTATTGCTTGTTTGATTAGAGTTGCTAGGTCTTTATCTATAACACCTAAAGAAGTATGGTCAGTAGGATCAAGCGGCACTCTCACAAGAGCATTGCAATTGGCTTGGCCTGATGCCGAGGTTCATGTTGTGTCTGTCGGTCATACTATGAAAGAAAGAGAAATCGGCAGAGCAATTTATCATAAGTCTCCTTATAAGTTTGACAAGCCTGTGAAGAAAGAAGACGCACCGCCTTATCCCTCGGCGCCTACATATGATAGTAAGGTGTGGCGACCTATGATTGATTATCATAAACTTGTCCCACGTCAAGAACCTTGTTTAGTATGGAATGTGGCCGGATGAAAATTTGTATTTGTAGATTAAGAAGCGGTGCTAACTATGTTACACCGCTACACCATATTATGGACTCTTTCTTTCATTTGCTTAGATCATATGTTGTGAGACATAAAGAGCATGAATGGTATTATTACAATTTTGGTTTTAGTATGAAACCACATAGAAATGTGGATGCCATCAAAAATGCTGACATTATAATTATACCTAGTGAGGCAGAATTTACATATTGGATACCGGGCGCAATTCATACTCTCGATTTGAAAAGATCAAATGAACATTTAGAACAAATCAAACCTTTCTTTGAAGGCAAAAGAGTAATCATTCTAAGGTCAGACCGAAGAGATGATGAAGAATTATACAGAACTAAAGTCTTTCCTGGTATCAACATTGATTACAAAACAATAGATGAAACAGACTTTGGTAATGTTCATGGTATGAAGTATCATTTCATCAAAGCAGAAACAAGATTGTTTGAAACAGAACGGTTTGTTGATTTCATCTATTGGGGATCCGATAAACGCAAGACCATTGATGGCAAACCATCTGGTGACGTTAGGCATACTATTCTTAAGCAGATATACAAGAGTGATCTAAACTCTGTATTTGTGGGTAGATTCAATAGTTTCAAACGTGACATGAAATGGTGTAAGATGATTGACCTGGTTCCATACCTATTGTCGTCAAAGTCAACACTATGTTTTAACTGGATGGATAGCAAGGCAACAACCTCTAGATATGTTGAAGCCGTTGCTTGTGGTGTGATACCGTTTGTTTGGGACAACTACGACGAAGAAAATCTATTCGTAGCATCCGATTGGCAGCGTGTTCATTCCTATGAAGAATATCGTGACAGATACAAAGATTTGGAGTATCATTATGATTATCACTTTAAAGAGATACAGAACAAGTTACTTGTTAATCTCAAATCTCCTAAAGCATACTACGAACAGTTTGAAGGATTATTGAATGAATTGGTTTTATGAACGAAATGATGAACTGCTAAACTCTCCTGTTAATAAAAAGTTTGAAGAACTGTTGTGGATGTCCGATGACGAGTTTCGGCAATGGGTTATTGATATGCGTAAAGAGGTCGTGCGCCTATGGGATGAAGAAGGCATTCCTCCTCGTGTAGGTTTCAACAAAGACGGTATCATTGATAACTTTCAAAAGATGGTTTCGTTTCCTGTTCATGAGTTTGAGACAGTTGACTTACGCACAGGTGAGAAAGATGTTATTAGAAATACATCTGTAGTAGGTAATGCTGTTAATCAGTGGTTCCCCACCATGATGAAGACCGGCATTTCATATACAACAAAAGGAAAGGCTAAGTCAATCTATGACTACTTTGCTGATGATGCTTATCTTGACACCTTCGTTACTTACGCCAGCCGACACTTCAAGCGTGACTCCTTTTACCATTATAGCAATCCTATTAGCATTGATGACACAGGACGTATAAACGGTGCACCATATAAGGTTGAGTCTGCTGAACAGTTTATTGCTTTTATGGATGGTAAAGAAGGATGGGACTATTGGCTTTGTCCTGTAAAAGAAGATAAACAATATACAGGATACAGTTCTACACTAGGTAAGAAACAGAATGTAATTGTTGATGCTGACTTTGCTGATAAGGTTCCTGATAGATGTCGCACGAATGTTAATCGTGAAAAGACCAATGCATACACTATTCGTCTTTATAAGTATGGACAGAAAATTTTTCCTCTAGGACTCAAATCATTCAGAGTGTCCTTCTGTCAATATGCGGTTAATTTTCCACCACTAACGGCTCGTTATCTCTATGAGAAATATACAGCACATATCAAAGATCAAGATAAGATTATCATTTGGGATCCATCATCTGGTTGGGCAGGTCGTATCGTAGGAGCAATGGCAGTAGATGACAAGAGGACTATTCATTACGTGGGTACTGACCCTAATACTGATCATAATACTGGGCCAGGTCGCACCAAATACCATGAAGTGGCTGACTTTTTCAATGAGCATGTCAGAGAATCAGGAAGCCTGTTCCCCAAGTCTCATACCTACGAAATATTTCAGTGTGGATCTGAGGTAGCACAGTTTCAGCCTGGATTTAAAAAGTATAAAGGCAAACTTGATATGGTCTTTACATCACCTCCTTATTTCTCTAAAGAGGTATATTCAGATGATCCAGAACAATCTTGCCACAAGTTTTCACAGTATGATGATTGGGTTGAGGGATTTCTTAGACCTACATTAGAAACTGCGGTAGAATACCTACGCAAAGACCGTTACCTACTATGGAATATTGCTGACGCCGCTTTTGATGGGAAACTATTGACATTGGAGGAAGACTCCTGTAGAATACTAAAAGAGTTGGGAATGGAATATGTCACCACACTAAAGATGGCTCTCGCACAAATGCCTGGCGGTAATCGTATGATAGAGACAGGCGAGACTATTGTTACCGTTAATCCTCTGACAGGCGAAGAAACTTCTGAAACTGTCCTTGAAGGTAAGATGAAAAATTTTTGTCAGATAGAAAACAACGGTAAAAAGATTATGCTAAAGTATGAACCAATTTTCGTTTTTAAAAAGGTAAAGTAATGTCATTCACGTTTACTCCATGGGCACGATATTTTGATTTCTATTATCTCCAATATGGACTGGAAAAGACTGTTCACTGGATTCTTTTTCCGTTCCTCTGTTACGGTGTTTACAAACTACTGAAAGCCATGACCCGCTAAGTCATTGATTTCATTATGACTTGACAAATGCTGCCAGATTTGCTATGATATTGAAAATCGTGAAAGGAAACACATGTCGGTTATTTCTACCTCTTCCAATTCGCTTCTAGCAAAACTTCTTGCTACGGAAAATCTTACGGTTCAGCACCAGTCAGGTATTAAGACTGCCATGTTTGACCTTAAGAACCGTGTTCTTATGCTGCCTGTGTGGCAAGATATTTCCACTGACCTTGAGCATTTGCTTATCGGTCATGAAACGTCCCATGCTATTGATACGCCTGGTGCAGAAGAATATCGCAATGCATATGAAAGCATTGCCAAGCGTGTGTTTGGTGATGAACTGGATAATCGTTTGACAAAGACTGTTTCCGGTTTCTTGAATGTCATTGAAGATGCTCGCATTGACAAGCGCCAGAAGCGCCGTTATCCCGGTCTTCGTAAGAACTATCTGCTCGGTTACAAAGAACTTATGGAACGTGACTTCTTTGGCACCCGTGGTCGTGATATCAATGGCATGAACTTTATCGACCGCTTGAATATCTATTTCAAGGGTGGTAATGTCAATCTTAATATTGAGTTTACACCCGAAGAAAAGGCTTTGTTGAAGCGTGTTGAGAATGCTGAAACTTTTGCTGAGGTTGTTGAACTAACCGAAGAAGTCTATCGCTTTTGTAAGGGTCAGATTGAAAATCAGCATGATGATATCCAGATCAACATCGGCAAGCCTGGTGATGGCGAAGAAGGAGATGAATATGACATTAACGATTATGCTGACCGTTGGGATAACGGTGATGGTGAAGGCGATGACGCCGACGAGAATACCGAAGAGGGTAAAAATCAAGGTACCGGTGAAGGTGATATAGCACCTACTGGGTCTGGTTCTCCTTCTCGTGGTGCTGGTTCTGATGGTATTGTTGATGGTAAGGCTCCCGAGTCTGTTACAGATAGCACTTGGGAACAGAAGCGTGAGGAACTGGTACGTGATGCTAACACAGACTATGTTTATCTTTCGCTTCCGCAAATCAATTACGACCAGTGCATTGACGATTACAAAACCGTTCTAAACGACTGGCGTAATGAAATGAAGGCTAATCGTGGTTGGCCTGGATTTGATACGGATCGCCTTGCCGATTATCGTCGTGAGTTTATGGAATGGCGTTCAAAAGAAAAAGATACCATTTCGTTTCTTGTGAAAGAGTTTGAACAGCGCAAGAGTGCCGAGATTTATTCTCGTATCTCTATTGCTAAGACTGGTATGATCGATACCAACAAACTCCATTCTTACAAGTATAACGATGATATCTTCCGTCGTTTGTCTGTCATTCCTGAAGGTAAGAACCACGGTTTCGTTATGTTTCTTGACTGGTCTGGTTCTATGCAGTTCGGTCTTCAACATACGATGAAACAGTTGTTCACTCTGGTTATGTTCTGTAAACAAATCCAGGTGCCTTTTGAGGTCTATGCAATCAAAGATGCTCATGCTAAAACACCGTTTGCCTATAATGGTGATAACATTCTGCATCTGAATAATGTATGCCTTCGTCAGTTCCTGTCTTCCAAGATGAATACTGCTGAACTGAATGAAGCAATGACCTTTATGTGGGCTATGGGTCAGGGTGCTAATCTTTACTGCGAAGGTATGGGTGGCACACCGTTGAATGATGCCCTTATCGTTGCACCAAAGATCATAAACGATTTTCGTGTAAAGTATAAACTTGAAATCGTGAATACCATCGTTCTTACAGACGGTGAGGCTAACGGGTTCAATGGTGTATATAACGAAACGGGTTCTCGGTTCAGTGCTTTTCGGCGTAAGAAAGTGTATCTTTACACCGATAAGAATACTGGTAAGACTCACGAGGTTTGTCCTTATGGACACAATGATAACACTAACGTGTTTCTGCGTGTTCTGAAAGAACAGACTGGTTGCAACCTTATCGGTTTCTTCCTCTTTACGGAGTCTTGGGCAAAGTTTTCGTATCGGTTTATGTCCCATGATACATACGAACATAGAACTAAGGCTCAAAAGTTCTGGAAAGATAACAAGTTCTATCCTGTCAAGAGTGCCGGTTACGATGACTATTATGTTATTGATGCTAAGGCTCTCAAAGAAGATGACACGGAACTTCAAATCGACAATAGTAAGTCCACGAAAGTTATGGCTAAGGCATTCTCCAAGTTTGCCGCTAAGAAGGCTGTAAATCGTGTCCTTCTTCGGAACTTTATTGACCACGTTACCGGTCGTGCCAAGAAGGCTGCGTAAAATCAATGACTTAGGAGGGGGTTGACAAGACCCCTTCCTTGTGATATAATGCATATATAATGAGAAATGTGAAAGGAAAGTATCTCATGGCTAAAGTTTCTGCTGACCGTACCGAGTTTTTTGACAAGGTTCGTTTTGAGTATGGTGCGATTCGTGAAATCAACCGTGGTCAGATTAAAGCACTTACTGAAAAGTATAATCTGTCCTGGCCTCACTGGTTTCTTAATGATGCTAGCCGCCGTGTAGGTCGTGGTCTTTATGCTCTTCCCGAACACGGTCCCGCCGTTTCTGCACCTGCTCCTGTTGTCAAAGCAACTCGTAAGATCGTCAATAAGACTGCTAAGATCCAGTCTGTTGTTCCTGTGACCGATACCATGGTCGCTATGGCACCGACTGTTTCTATGTCTGGTCCTTCTACTAGCACTAGTGCCGAAATCTCTCTTGTTCCTGAGAAGGCATCTGGTTACGTGCCGTTCGGTAACTTTACCGACGTTCGTGCTATTATCAAGTCCAAAAAGTTTTATCCTGCCTATATTACTGGTCTTTCTGGTAACGGTAAGACTATGATGGTTGAACAGGTTTGCGCTCAGGAAAAGCGTGAATGTGTCCGTGTCAATATCACCATTGAAACAGACGAAGATGACCTTATCGGTGGCTTCCGACTTGTTGATGGTCAGACTGTATGGCAGGACGGTCCTGTTATCGTGGCCATGACTCGTGGTGCTGTTCTTCTTCTAGACGAAGTGGATCTTGGTTCTAATAAACTGATGTGTCTCCAGCCTGTGCTTGAAGGCAAGTCTGTCTTCCTCAAGAAGATTAATCGCCTTGTTCATCCTGAAAAGGGTTTCAATGTGATTGCTACAGCAAACACCAAGGGTAAGGGTTCTGACGATGGTCGCTTTATCGGCACCAACGTTATGAACGAAGCGTTCCTTGAGCGTTTCTCTATCACGATGGAACAGGAATATCCTGCTCAGAAAACCGAGACTAAGATCCTCAACAATGTTCTTGGTGCTTCTGGTATTGAAGCAAAGGAGTTTGTTGATAAACTGGTGACTTGGGCTGATGTTATTCGCAAGTCCTTCTATGAAGGTGCTTTGTCTGAAATCATCTCCACTCGCCGTCTCGTTCATATCTGCGAGGCTTATTCTATCTTTGGACAGAACCGTGTGAAGGCACTTGAACTGTGTCTGAACCGCTTTGATGTGGATACTAAGAATGCGTTTATGGAACTCTATAAGAAAGTCGATGAAACTGTTGATCCGCAGCCTGTTTCTGAATCGGAAACAGCCAATGTGGGTGAAGAGGTTGCTTTCTAACCCATAACAAGAATACCCGTGTGTAATATAGTGATGCTGGTGGTTATACACGGGTCCTTTCCTTTCACGACCACCAGCATCAACAACCTTGAAATGGAGAAATATATAATGGCTACTGCTCGTAAGACTCAGATTGAAAAGATTGAAAACGTCCTTCGCAAGTATAACACTGGACCTGGTGTTACATCTGCTAAGGTTGCTTCACTGGCCCGTGTGCCCCGTGAGACAGTTGGTAAGCGTGTTTACGATCTTCGTGAGTTTTATAACATCTACACCAACTACCGCTATGTGAATGGTAAGCGCACCGCTTTCTATCGCTTTGCTGGTTGATAACAAATAAATTAACTATATAATAGCGTAGGGGTGTTCTGCCCCTGCGCTATTCGTGTATGGAGAATATAATGGAAATCAAAATTTCTAGTGAAGAATTGAGACAGAAGAAGTTATTTGTTGCTACACCATGTTATGGTGGTCAGTGTTTCGGTCTTTATACAAAAGCCTGCCTAGACCTTCAAGCAACATGCATTCAGTATGGTATTGAATGTCGCTTTTCTTTTATCTTTAATGAGTCACTAATCACAAGAGCAAGAAACTATTTGGTTGATGAATTTCTTCGCTCTGGCTGCACCCATCTACTATTCATCGACTCCGACATTCAATACAATCCTCAGGACATTCTAGCACTCTTGGCACTTGATCGTGATATCATTGGCGGCCCATATCCTAAAAAGACTATTAATTGGGCTAACATTGTCAATGCTGTTAAGCGCAATCTTAAGAACGACAAATTCAATCCTAGTGAACTTGATGGTGTTACCGGCGACTTTGTGTTCAACCCAGTTCCTGGAACTACATCATTCAAGATTACTGAACCTGTTGAGGTCATGGAGATTGGTACAGGTTTTATGATGGTCAAGAAAGAAGTCTTTGACAAGTATGCAGAAGAGTTTCCTCATCTTCATTATAAGCCAGACCACATTGGTCAGGCAAATTTTGACGGTTCAAGATACATTCATGCTTACTTTGATACTGTGATTGATCCTAAGTCTCACCGTTATCTATCAGAGGATTATATGTTCTGTCAGAATGCAAGAGCAATTGGTATGAAAGTTTGGCTATGTCCATGGATGAAGACAACGCACGTTGGAACTTATGGCTTTCAAGGTGATCTTCCTGCCGTTGCAGCACTCTCAGGAAATCTAAGATGATCATAGGTCTTGTTGGCTTTATTGGAGCCGGCAAGGGAACAGTCCGTGATATTCTTGTCAGAGAACATGGGTATCACGGATTTGCTTTTGCTGATGCTTTGAAAGATGCTGTGTCCATAATCTTTACGTGGCCACGAGGTCTTCTAGAAGGTGATAGTAATGCTTCACGAGCCTTTCGTGAGCGTGTTGATCCATGGTGGTCGCATAAACTTGGTTACGAGGTCACTCCACGCCTCATTCTACAAAGAATGGGTACTGAAGCCTGTCGTAACGGAATTGCGGATAACATCTGGGTTGCAGCATTAGAGAAACGCATTCACGGATATCAAGATGTGGTTATCTCAGATTGTCGTTTTCCAAACGAAGTCAATTTTATTCGGAGTGTCGGCGGTAAGGTTATTCGTGTCAAAAGAGGTGAAGATCCTATCTGGTACAATGATGCTCTTTCCACCAACTTAGTAGGCATCAATATCATGGAAGATTATAATGTTCATGAAAGTGAATGGGCATGGATAGGGCAAAAGATTGATGCTCAAATTGACAATGAAGGAACTCTTGACGATTTAAAGAGTAATGTAAAATTGACCTTGACAACTCTCACTAAAGAGAGTAAACTGTTACATACATTATAACAAGGAGTATATAATGAAACTAAGTGATAACGCTCTTACCGTTCTAAAGAACTTTGCCTCCATTAATAGCGGTGTGGTTCTAAATGCAGGTAAGGTACAGAAGACTATCTCACCTGAAAAGTCCATTCTTGTTGAAGCAACATTGGAAGATGATGTTCCTAGCAAGTTCGGCATCTATGACCTTAACCAGTTTATAGGTAATGTCACAACCCTTCGTAATCCAGAACTAACATTCAAGAATGAGTCCGTTGTTCTAGATGACGGTGAACTAGCCTTTGATTATATGGCATGTTCACCAAATCTTATCATCACCCCTCCAGATAAGGAACTTGTTTTGAAGACCGTTGATGTAAAGTTTTCTCTACCAAATGCTATGTTTCAAAAGTTGCTCAAGATGGCAACAATGAACTCTTTGCCAAATCTTTCCGTTGAAGGTAAAGACGGTTCACTAAATCTTCTCATTCACGAAAAGGCAAATGATACATCCAATCGTGGTGCTATCAAGATTGGTGACTATGCTGGCAAGGACTTCATTGCTACATTCAAGACAGAAAATCTCAAGTTGGTTCC
>Ga0075473_10000426_pt1 | contig 17374 bp, 22 predicted proteins | sample DEB19_08_DNA_FD_76340 | JGI IMG/M metagenome (GOLD analysis project Ga0075473, IMG submission 76340) | Aqueous microbial communities from the Delaware River and Bay under freshwater to marine salinity gradient to study organic matter... | ecosystem: Environmental > Aquatic > Marine > Coastal ... | reverse complement strand
TAACTTGTCAACATTTTTAAGTATCTCCTCTACTTTATCTTGTTTTAAATTTAATATAACTTGTAATTTTTCAGATGTAGAAGAAGACAAATCTTTCAAATTTTTTATATTATTTTCATATAGCTTTTTACTTCTTTGCTTTCCTATGTTAGGAATTCTACAAAGATCTACCAAGTGTGTAGGAACTCCATTCTGAATTCTAATTCTTAAAATATCAAAAAAGTTATTATCAAATAATTTAAGATCAAAAGAATTTATAGATTTCAAGACCTCGAGCGTTCTTGGAAAATCCATTTGTAATGTTCTAGATAAACTAGAAAATTCACTATCGTGAAGTCCATTTAAAATATTATAATAACAATAAGCTGCCTTGATGGCGGAGTCATTATAGAAACACTTGATTCTATTATGAGATAAAATGTTTTCTAATTTTCTTTTATATAATTCCATACTATTTTTTTCAATCTTAGATACTATGCCGCATCTTTGAGAATCGACATTTGCTAAAATAAAACTTAAAAAATAATCATCATTTATATCAATCTTATAATATAACTTTAAATTATTTTTAAAGTCCGCCACATCAAATGGTGAATAATAAAATATACTAGATATTTTACCAACATTTGTAGTTTTAAGCAGGCCTTCTTTTTCTGTTATTATATTTTTATTTTTTAAATTATTTATGGTTGTATCCAGAAGCAAGGAATCTAAATCTTTAGATTGATAGCTACCCAATGTCCTATCATACCAATCATATACGTCATCAATATTTGATATGTTAGAATTATATATCTCATTTACTAGATGGAAACTTAAGACTTTATATTGACCATTTTCGCATGCCAAAAGTTGAGAAGTGATATTCTCAACTTTACAAATTTTACCTTTTAGCGAGTCTATCTGTGATTGAGGAAGTAAAATATAAGCATCACCCTTCTTATCATATCTTGGTCTTCCAGCCCTACCACACATTTGCATTATATTTGAACTTTCAACTAAACTTAATCCTCTTGTAATGCCAACAACTATTACTCTTCTACTCGGTAGATTTAAACCACATGCCAATGTGCTTGTAGCAACAATTACTCTGAACTCTGGGTCGTTTTTGAATCTATTTTCTAATTCAATTCTTTTACTTTTCTCTAAATTAGCATTGTGAAACTCTGTTTCTATGCCTGCTTCTATCAACTCTTTTTTTAGTTGTTCTCCAGTTTTTTTTGTATGAACAAAAATTAAAAACTTATCTTTTTTATAATGTTCAACAATATCTAAACACTTGTTTATCTTTTCAGCTTCAATACGACTATAGCCCGAAATATCATCCTCATAAGGCTCATAATGAATTTTAAGAGGACATGGTCTATAGCTAGAATTTACAACAAAACAATCTTTATTAGAAATTTTTTTCATCCAACCCGATATATCCGAAATATTGGGCATGGTGGCACTTAAAAGTATTATCCTAGCATCTTTATTGCATCTAATAAAATTCATCAAGCCAACTTCTAAATGATCGCCCCTACCAGGACTTGATATCATGTGACTTTCATCAACAACTAAAGTGCCAATTTTTTTCATAAAATTGTCTTTATCTAATCTGCTTTTGCTATTCAGCATCTCGGAAGTCATTATTAATATATCGAAGTCATCATCTTGCTGATCTGTTCTATAATCTCCTGTCATAATCTTTATTTTAAGATCACTAAAATGATGTTTGGGATCAGTCCAATCATCATATTTTTCCTGAGCTAGGGCTTTGATAGGAAAAAGAATTATACCTTTTCTTTTATTCTTTCTTATATCATGACTCAAAAACATTTCAGCACAAACAGTTTTACCTGCACTGGTGCTGGCGGCCACAATACCGTTAGTATCTTTATCGTAATACTCAATCAGTTGTGATTGAACTGGATTGAAGTATTCGAAATCCCATTTGGCGTAAAGAAAATCAGCCGTCCTAACCAGGACGGCTGATTCTTTGTCTGTTTCAGTGTTGCTCATTTTACTTTTCAGAAATTCTCATAGAGTTTTCTTTTTGAAAGTGAACATAAAGGTTATCTAGTAGATCATAGAAATCATTAGCATTTTTTGCCTCCTTAAAATATTTGGCAAATTCTGGTTTTTTATCTAGGTAGTCAATAACCTCAGCTAAGTCCCCAGGACATCTTAGATCTAATCTTGTGTAAACAAAATCAAAATCATCTTGGTTTAAATTTTTTAAATACTCTTTCAAATAATTATTAAACTTTTTCATTTTTTACCTCAAAAAGAAATGGAACAAAGGACACAAGTCAATTTATAGCTAAATTTAAAACCAAATCAAATGATATTTATTTCACCAGGCTCCATCGAATAATATCTAAAATCAGAAAAGAAATTTTCCTTTTGATTTACTCTATAAAAATCATTTATCACTTGATCTTCCTTGTCTAAAACAAGCGTCCAACAATACAACATTCTATCATTACTCCAAATTTCAAAAAATGATAATCCTTGATCTCCTAAAAATTTTTTTGCAATTTTACTTATAACATTAAATGGAATAAAATAATAATAAAGAGGCCAAATTTGCAAAACTTTAATTTTGTAATCACCAAAATCAGAAATAGAAAAAAATATGCCAGAATCATATCCATCTACTACAACTTCTGTGGTTTTCAGAATGACTAAATCAGAATCATCTCCTATTTTGCATTTAGGGTATGTCATATAGCAAAGAAATTTTGCTGATTTTTTTATAATCTCAACTTTTTGATCAAAATTATATTTTTTCATAATCAATATATTTACTTGAAATTAAATCAATTATTTTGTAAAATAAAATAATGAAATGTATAAAAATAACCACATTAGATGATAGAGTTTATTATACAGCTTATAATAATATAAAAAATATAAAAAAATTAAAGATAATAATAAAAAATTATAGTATAGTAAAGCTTAAAAATCAAGAGATAATTAAATTAGAAGAAATAATAAAAGTAATATGTAGCCCAACATTAAATCAAAAAAATTCAATAAACAACAGTGTGTCTAAAAAGATTAAAAAATTTATAAAAAATTCTTTTGAAAAAAATAAAACACTAAATTTTTTAGAACTAAAGAAAAAATTTTCAAAATATAATATTAAAAATATAAATTTATATAATCATTTAAATCAAATAAAAAAATTATACAAAAAAGCTGGGCGGGAAATAAAGAGAACAAAAATAGGAATGTTTGAACTAAATTAGTATATGAAATATATATATGAGAATAATACAAATGCAGATTTGGTAATTCCTAAAATTGAAGAAAAAGGAAATATACAACTTAAAATAAAAGGTCAATTTGTTGGTAGTGAAAAATATTTAATGTATGTAAAACCGCCTTTGAATCTACTTAAATTTGTTTCAGAAGTAAAAGAAGAAGAAATCAAACAAGAAACAAAAGAAGAAGTTAAACAAGAAATCAAACAAGAGGTAAAAGAAGAAGTTAAACAAGAAACTAAACAAGAGGTAAAAGAAGAAGTTAAACAAGAAACTAAAAAACCAGTCAAAAAAGCAAAAAAGAAAAAGAAAAAAACAAAACCTAAAAGTATAAATAAAAATAAGAAAGAAGAAAAAATGGAAGAAAAATTAATATTAGAACAACCAGAAAAAATAGAATTAAATAAAGAAGAGATAAATAAAGAAGAAGAAAACAAAGAATTAAATGAAGAAAAAGAAATTCTTTTAACAGAGCAGCCAGTAGGTGATATGGAAATAATAAAAGAATAAATTAAAAATCAAGAACAGCTATTACAATTATCACTATCTCCATCTCCACTCATATTAGTATAAACATATGTCTTAAACAACATATCTTGTTGAGGCCTTGAAATTAAATCAACTCCAAACACCCCACAAGAATAACAATTATTACCATTTAATAATAACTTGTGATTAAATCTTGGAGTATATGCAATTATATAATAATCTCCTTCTTTAACACTTACATTACTTATTTCATAATTATTCCAATTTAAATCATTATTAATAATTGTAATATTTATTCCACTTCTACCACTACTATACAATATGTCACTTGATTGAGGAGGAGAGCCAGTAGAATTGCCCTTATAAATTCTCAAATCACCCTTGCCAGATAATGTTCCCACATCGTCTTTTGTGAAGCCTAACTCTATATTGGTTAAATTACCTGTATAACCTGCTCTGAATGTCTGCCAATAAACTTTTCCAGATTCTGCATTTTCTCTTACTGAGCCCTGATCTTGTTTTTGATCAATAACATTAACAAAAGGAGTTGTTGTTGGAGGGATTGTCGTATTGGGTGTGCTATACGCTGTGATATTAAAAGTAAAGCCATCATCGGAAATCTTATCAGTTCTAGGTATAACTATTCTTTTTACCCAAACAGGCAAATAATCACCAGGTTTAAGTTCATCAAAAACTATAGTTTCGCTATTATTAAAGAACGTAATATCAGAACCATTAAATTTAGGTATTGTTGTGGACGAACTAATAGATTCTGCAGTTAAATTTATGGGCCCACCTTTTTTATTAACCAAAGTATTAGAAAGTTGTAATTTGCCATTATTAAAGACACTATCTGGGCCTCTGCTAAGTTCGTCTGGTATCGGCATAGTGAGAAGTTCGTGTCTTCTGCCTTCTGGGAATTTGATTCTTAATTGCAAAGAACATTTTAGACGGCCATTATCATTCCAAGTGGAATCACTTACGCACGAACAATTAGACGCAGGCAAACATCCATTGATGTAATCTAAATAAATTTCTAAATCAAAGTTGCAAGTACATACATCAGAACAACCAGGGGGAATATCGATTATTTCTCTTTCTAATAAACCTCTTTTTATTTGACATGGTAAATAATTATTATTATTTATCCCAGTTATTGTATTACTATTCCAAGTTATTGGAAGATATTTATTGTTGCTAGAGTCGCCATAAAATAAATCTAATTCACCAGTTATTCCAGAAGAGTAATCAAAAGTATAAATTTGCTCTTCATAACTCAAATTAAAAATTTGAGAACAATTATTATCAGAACACCTTGTAACACCTGGAAATCCTACTTGAACATCTGAGTATCCGTTGTCTGTTACATTAACGCTAAATTTATACATAGTATCAGTTGGACTAATATTTTTTATATAAACACATTTATAATCTATAAAACCATTTTCTACTTGTGTTTCAGACACATCTTTAAATAATCTATCTTGCAATTCTATTGGAGATATTTCTCCTCCTAAACCTAAATTGTTTCCCGTTCCGCTATTGAAGAATTTAATATCTTGATTAGTTAAAGCCATACTTTTATATATGCTGTGTAGCTAAAATGTTTGAGAGCTTGAAAAAAAATATTACCAATATATAATCAGATCAACCCAAAGGAACAAAAAATGAGATATCTAAATTTTTGGCTCTCTAAAAATAAAGAAAAAATATTACTAAAGATTGTAGAGTGGTGTCAAAAAAATAACAAAAAAATAGAAAATATAAAATATGAAGATATAGTAGAAGCTCTTTCCTCGCCAATAAGAAATAGTTGAGGGGCGATAAAAATACCACCCCTCAACTAATTTATTTGCTTTCTATCCATTTTTGAAATTGTCTAGGATCTATAATTCCGAAACCCTCAAAAAACTTTTTTCCACCAAAATCAGGATTTTTTAAACTTACAGTATGCTTCTTAAATATACTTCTATATGAATCAGCTGTTCCTAAATTTAATAAATTATTATTAAGTCTAGAGTATGATAACAATAAAGAAGCACAACCAACCACAAATGGAGTGCTCATGCTAGTTCCACTCATATATGCATACCAATTTCCAGGTACTGTGCTAAATATCTTTACTCCTGGTGCGAGAAAATCTAAATCATCTCCTGTGCAGCTGAAACCGGCTCTTTCAAAATTCTCGTCTATACTTCCTATTCCTATTGTTAATGGATAATTTGCAGGATAAAATATCTGTCTTGTGTGGCCAGCATTACCAGCAGCACAAAAAGTAATACAATTTTTACTTGCAGCATACTCTATGCTTTTGTTGACATCATCCATAGGATCAGGTGAACCTAAGCTCATAGTTATAAAATCAGCTCCTTGATCAGCAGACCAAGCTATGGCCTCTGCTACATTCTTAGAGTTGCCATTACCACCATCATTCAAAGCTTTAACAGGTATTATTTTTGCCTTTGGAGCTACACCAACCATTCCAAGAAGATTATTCTCGGCCGCTATTGTTCCACTCACATGAGTTCCGTGGCCATTACCATCCATAGGATCTTTTTTTGGATTTACAAAATTCTTTCCTTGTAGAAGATTGTTTTTTAAATCAGAATGGTTTAAATCGCATCCAGTATCCAACACGGCTACTTTTACACCCTCTCCTTGTGTTAATTTCCACAACTCTGGTATGTTGAAAGCAGTTATTTCCCAACCATGTGCTTGTTTTGCCTCTTGTATAGAAAATACATCTTCTCTTTTATAAGGAAACAAACTACAATTATTTTTTGTCATTTATAGACTCCTTTCTTTTCCAGGTCCAAGAACCTTCATTATATTTATTAACTATAAAATCTATAGAAGCAGATAAAACTACTTTTATAATAAAAACTCTAATTATTCTTTCAAATGGAATTAAATAAGCAGGCATGCTTTTAGATAAAACATTCTCAAAAAAAGTTGACATTATAAACAATACAACTTCTTTCTTATCCTTACCAGCCAAATCAAATTGCTCTGCCCAATTGATAGATTCATCCAATGAATCTAAAACAAAAAAACTACTTTTAGCCAAAGAGTCAGGCTCTTCTTTGTTCCACTTTTTAGTGAGAATATCTAAAAAATTATTTATCTTATCTTTGTATATCATCTAAACTCCTTTTTAGATCTCTTCTATTATTATATATGCAACAACTAAGGTTTTAAATAATTGTATTCTTGAACTTCTTTGATAAATAAATCATCTAATATTTTTTTGTTTTGTTGTTTTGTAATTTCTTCCATATTAATCACATTATAATTTATTGTATTTGTACCAGGAGGCAATGTAGAGTAATCCATTGATAGATCACTATAATTTGTATTTTCAAGAAAAATAACTTCACTATTAAAATTAACAGAAACAATACTAGAATAAATCAAAATCAAATCAGAGGTTTTTATCAATTTTTATCCTCTGAGGTTTTCTGTTCATTTTCAAAAGAACTCTTCCATGACTCAAAATCAGAATTTAATTTTTTGGCTTTATTATCAAGTTCTTTAATTTCAGATTGAGTTTTTTCATATATTTGTTTAAGATAATCTTTTTTTTTCTTTTTTTCAGAATAAATCTCTGCTATATTTTTTGAAAATTCTATAAAGTTTTCACTTAATAAATAATCTATATTTTCAGGCATAATTATTCTTCTCCATAAATATCTTTTGTACCACCCATTCGGCTAGTCTTTTCAGCAATTCTTCTTTCAGTTTTAGCTTTATCCATATTATAACCGGCCCTATAGCTAAAACTTTCCCATTTGCTGCTCTCACCAGGCTGTGCGAATGCTGCTTTACAATTGCTAACAAGCTTAGTTTTTTTGGTAGATCCACAGTGTTCGCACTTTATAGAACTTTGATCATCATTAAATCCACAAAGAACTTCGTAGTCTTTTTCACATTTTAAACATTTAAATTCGTATATTGGCATTTTTATTCTTCTATTTTAAGTAAGCTTATAAAACTTTCATAAACTTGTTTTATTTTATTTAATTTAGTATCAATTTTATAAAAATTCCAAAATATATTTTTTTCACAAACCTTGATACTTTTAGAAAGTATGCTACTAGATATTTTTTTTTCTAATAAATGAAGATGAAATCCTTCTAAGGCATTTTGTTGACTGAATATATTTTTATAATCACCATCTAAAAAATCATCTAAATTATCATCTAGGTGATCATCATCTTCCTCGTCGTATTCATTATTTTTCATAAATCTACTCATTTTAATTTTAAAAGCTTATAATGATTTTTTAACTTTAAGTGTTTACAGGCCAATTTATACATATTAGTTAAAAAGTCATTTGTAGTTATAATGTCCTTTTTTAAATAAGCAGAATTTATTTTAAAAGAAAAGTTTTCTAGGTCTGTATCCCACAAAACTTCTATCACATCCTTTTCACTCATTTTAGATATAAGATTACAACATATTCTAAAAGTAGTATCTTTTATTAAACCGCTTAAATCATTATATGTAATATAGTAAATATTATCTTCAGATTTTAAATATTTTTCAAATATATTGTATGACTCTGCCTCCGTCATTAGATATTTTAGTTCTTTTTTAAATGTTTTGCTTGTTTTATAAGCAAAATATTCATCTAATGGCATGGCGTATCCATTATTGACAAAAATAAAATGCCAATAAGAGACATCTCTTATTTTTCCGTGAAAACTATTTATATTGCCTATTATTATATCTTTTTCGTTATTCATCACACAGATATTTATTCATCTCAAAATATTTATTTAAATCTTTTCATATGTCGCCGGCAAGGAAACCCACCTGCTTTAGCGGGTGGGAAGAATTGCCGTCCTTTAAAAATTTAATTTAATACACTATAATAGTGTATTCTTTCTGCTGTAAGATACTTGGTTCAAGATAACTATTTTGGCTGAAAGTTACACAAAAAATTAATCCCAAATTCAAGACACTTGATTTTTCAAGAAAACAGTTATAGTAATTTTGGTTAACAACAATACAAACTAGGGCTTATATCAACAAGCCTATTGTGGATAACCGCAAGGTTAAATCACAAACCTAGCCCCTTTAGGGGCTAGGTAGTTGATAAAACCATGTATCAAAAAATTCACAACTACGAAATAGTTTTTTAGACCACAAATCCTCATTAAATTCAGGAAAATATACATTTCCATCAAATTTATTTTTTATTTTAGAAATATACATATAATTTATCAAATTATTATCTAAAAAATACTTATAAATTGCTTTTCCACCAATAACTATTATTTTTTTATTTAAATTAATTTTAGAACAAAAATTAATACAATCTTCAACTTTTTTAAAAGTATAAATACGATCATGAATTATTTTTTTTGTAGTAATTACTAAATTTAATCTATTTTCTAATGGCTTGCCTATACTCTCATATGTATTTCTACCCATAACAACAATATTATTTGTAGTTATCTCTTTAAACAAATTCATCTCTTCTTTTATTTTCCAAGGCAATGAATTTTCATTACCTATGAGTTTATTTTGATCATATGCCGCTATAAGACCTATTTTATTCATAATTAAACTGCTATAGGGACATTCATTTTATCTAATGGCGAGTATTCAATCAAGCTAAAATCACTAGCTGTATACTCGTATATAGAATTTTTCTTATTTAGCACAAGAATAGGAGAGTCAACTAACGGTCTAGCTAGATACTCTTCGACAAAAGGAATATGATTTAAATAAATATGAAAATGCCCTGAGTTAAAAACTAAATTTTTGGGTTTCATTCCAACTTGTTGTGCAATCATATAGGTATAAAATGAAGCCCCCTGCAAATTGGTAGATAAAGCTCCTACAAAAGCATCAGTTGATCTAGCATACACGATGCAGTTTAAATCTTTCATATTTCCATCGTTATCCGGTGTTACCACAAACTGATAAACTATGTGGCAACAATTTAATACTACATCTTTTTTACTTACCTTATCTCCTCTCCAAAAATTAAATAATATTCTTCTAGAGTTGGGATTATTTTTTAATTCATTGATAACATAATCCATTTGATTTACACCAGGATTTTTTTCTAAATCTTGAAGGTCACCTCCACAATGTATTAAATTTGGACCATATCCATAACCTATACTGCTTTTAGAAAAACCATTAGACTCTGCCCAGTTATCATCTCTCCAATAATCCCAAACTTTTGAGCCCATATTGTTCAAATCTTCTATTTTATCAGAACCTGTCAAGAACCAGAGATACTCCTTTAGCATAGATTGCCAATTGGTTTTTCTTTTTGTAGGAACAGGAACTCTTTTTGATATATCTACTTCTATTCTAACCCCAGGCAAGTATTTAACACCTTCGCCTGTTCTGTCCATCATTTTATATCCTTCATCTAGGACTTTCCTAAGATGATTATCAAAATCTGTTAATATGTAGTTGTTCATACTATTGGTGCCGAGTTCTCCCCAGAACCAGATAAAGGAGGAATGTACGAAGAATTCTCTTCAGGAGGAGGCGAACCAACTTCTGGATTTTTTTTAATATCCTTGGGTGTAACTGGGTCTGATGTACCTTTTATATCTTTTGAGACCTCGGCAGGTTTATTAAGTATAACCTTTTTATTTTTAAAATAATTTTCTAATTCAAAAATACTACTCTCTATAGTTTCTTTAAAATCGCCGGATTGTTCTATATCATCTATTATAGCGGCTGCTATTTTTTGAATAACTAATATAAGTCTAGGGTCATTTTTAGGGTTTAAAAGTGTTCTAATTTTAACAACTAGATCCTCCATGGCAGATATTAAATCTTTTCTTTTTATATTATCAATATCAGTTTTTATACCTTGCAAAGCAGAGAGTATATCTCCTGCCTCAACATTAGAGGAGTCAAACCCTTCTTTTAAAATAAATTTTTTAAAATTCATATCAAACATCAACCTATATATAATATTCCTTTTCAGATTCCAAACAATAAACTTTACATTTATCAGTAGTATCAGAAAAAATACTTAGATCTTCTCTTTTTACAACCAAAACTTTAGACCTAAACGAGTTCGAATTTGGAACAAGAATATATTTTGAAGATAAAAAAATAACTAATGGGTCATCTTTTATCTTAAAAAAATCTTCTATTTTGGATAACTTTACAGCTTTATCCAAATTAACCACAAAAGTCTTTTCTATTCTGTTCATATGTTTATCTCACACTGACCACCTGCACAACTAAACTCGGCTTGTAATGCAGTTTTATCATCATCCTCTTTTAATTGAGTATAATCCACATGTTTCATTTTAGATACAATATCATCCCATTTAGCTGCATCCTCTTCATTTATTACAGCTTCCATAGGAGCCTGGGGGTAGTCCTTATCGCCAGTAGAAGATAATAAAGAAACAGCAGTGAAGTATTTCCTGTTGTCGAATATGTATTCTATAACTTGGTCCCATTCATCGGGCTTAACAACAACAGTGCAACTAACATTATGATTAATTGGCTTCTTGTTGGCATCTGTGGTGCCTGCCAGCACCCAATTTTGCTGTGTGGATTTGATAATCTTTAAATGCTCAATAGCATTTATATCAGATTTTACTTTTGCACAATCATTAATTTTGATTGGAAATGTTATAACATCATCAGTTTTATTGGCACTCCACACACTTGTTTCACACATATGTGGATTATGCTTTTTGAAGAACTTATATACATTGTCAATCTTGTTGTTAATAACCCTTCTAAAATACTTCTTTGCATGATGTGGATGTATTCCAGAGCCAGTGCCCAAAACAAGACTACTAGTACCTTCAGGTTTTATACAAGTTATTCTTGCAGCTTGTTTGACATTTATTTTTTCTGCCCATTCTTTATTTACATCTATAGAAAATTTTGCCATTTCTTTTTGAATTTTAGAATTCAATAAGATGTCTGGATTATCCATCATGCCAGTGATACTTAGCCCTAACAAACTCTCATCTCTGGTGAGGGTTTCGCTGGCTTTATTTAAATAAGGGAAATCTGTATATCCTGCTTGTAGGGTTCCTATTATGGTATAGGCCTCCACATTCTCCTTAAATTTTTCTACGGTATCAGTGAGTCTTCCATTCATGCTACACAGATTACAGAACTGAACACCACAAACACCGTCATCTGTAACTGGTATAAAGCTGATTTCAAAACAAGGATTAAACAGAGTCCATGGATGATCTGCAAACACGAATCCAGGTTCTCCAAATTGCTTAGTTCTTTCAACTATGCTTTTAAATTCTTCTAATGTAGTGCTTTCTCTTAATAATAAAACACTATTATTGCTTCTTCCTCTTTGAGGGTGCAAATGCCACCAATTGACCAATCCCTTCTTTATATTATCTAATTCCCACTCCTTGATCGTGAGCTCATATTTGACACCATCTTTTAAAACCTTGCCTTCAAGTATTTTAGTTGTATAACCTCCACTTACTTCTTCACCAACTTCTTCAAAATTAAATGCTTTATCAATTTTTTGAAGAGTTTTTGCGTTTAACATGTCTTGATCATCTTTATCAAAAACAACACATGTTGCACTTCTTCTTATACCTCCACTTAAAACAGCATCAGCACAATGCATTAAAATATCATAAGCATCTATGCTTTTTAATCTTGATTGATGTCTGTTTTCGATTATGTTATCTAATAATTCTTTTATTTTAATATGAGCATTTTTTAAACCCTTATAACCAGGAGCCTTGCCGCCGCCAGTTTTGAGTCTTTCGCCTTTCTTTCTAATCTTACTATAATCAAAAACTATCTTTCTACCCGTGTATGGTGTGTTTCTAAAGTAACAGTCCAATAAAGCTTCCATGCTATCAGCCCAACCTTGTATAGTATCTTCAACAACATAACTAACTACAGTACCGGTTTTATCCTTGGCATTAACTAAATCTGGCAATCTGTTTAAGAAAAACTTACTTAAACCCAGGCCTGTACCAGTACCACATAACAAAAGATAAAACATTTCAGCAAATGATCTAAGGCTGTCTATGTGTCTCACACAGCAATTATAAATTCTTGGATTATGAGACTCTATAGCCTTGCCTCCAAATTGGAGGCTTCTCATACTAGGGACAATTCTTTTTTGCTTTACTAAGTCAAAAGCCCATTTAATTTTATTCTTATCTTCTTTGTTTAAGAATGAATACTTTTTTAGATGCATAGACAATAGTCTGTCTACAGCTTCATTCCATGTTTCTCTTCTATTTAATTCATCTACATATCTAGAATATTTGCTTACAAATATATAGTTGCTAATCTCATCAAGAAAATCAATTTTTACTTCTTCCATTTTTTGTTTACCTTACCTTTTTATTTTGTGTATTTTCAAATCTTGCTAAAAATATTATAGCATAAAACAATTTGTGTTAAATATTTATAGTTCAATTTTTATTTTTTTCAACAGACTTTTCAGGGACAAGCGTGGATATTCCATTCTTCAATTCCAAAGATAAAACATCACATCCAGACAACATGTCTAGCAAGTCTGGGTCATGTGTGGTCACAAAAACCTGTCTATCTTCCGACAATTCACATATCAAATTATATATTCCAAAAACACCAACAGGATCTATATTAGTTGAAACTTCATCTAAAAATAAAACATTTGGACAACTGCCTGTACTATCCGTCATTATCTGAGCAAAGCTTTGGTTTATAGCTAGATTTAACCTTCTTCTTTGACCAGCACTCAATGTGTAATACTTGAATTTAAAGTTTTCTCCATCTATATTTTTTTGTATGCATTCCTTAAGTTCATTATCAAACTCTATTTTTAAACCTCCGTTATCCAATACTGTCATGAAGTATTGAAGATTTTTATTTAACATTGGTATTCTACCATCTACAATAGACTTTCTTATTCCAGAATCTCCGAATCCATTTACCCAAAATTCCAAATAAGGAATATCTTTTTCTATAGTTTTAATAAGATCTTTCTTTTTATCAATTAAAGCAGAAGCCTCACTTATATCTTTTTCTATATCGTTAATGACTTTTTTATATGGAGATTCACCCTCACATTCTGCCTTGATTTCTTTAGCCTTAGATTTTAATACTTCTATTTCCTTTTCTATTACACTTTTTTGAGTATTGGTATCAGGTTCTTTTATGGCTGATAGTTTTTTGTGTTCTTCTCTTATAGATTTATACAAATTATTTTTTTCTGCTATTTCATCCTCGTGTTTTTTAATTTCCTTATTCAACTTATCAATAGTGTTCTTTAAATTTGATAAATCAATTTTTTCTATTTTTTTATTAGTAATATCAATCTCAGATTGTGATTGTGAATTTTGTTGTTCATATTTTTTAATTATATCTAAAAAATTGTCAGGATTAATTTCAGACAAACAATGTTCACATTTTTTACCTTTATTCTTCTTTTTAAAACTATCTATCTCTGCTGTGTTGTCTCTTACTATTTTTTCATTATCAGTTATAGTTCTTTTTAACTCTTTTATTTCATCTATCTTTTCGTTTAATTTAGAAACTTGAGTTTGTTTTTTATCATTTATAATCTTTAATGAATTTTGCAAATCATCTATTTCTTTAGTTACAATATCTATAGATTTATTAATTTCTAATAGTCTAGATTTGGATTTCTCATAATCTTTTTGAGATTCATCTTCATTCAAAGATCCTAATTTTTCTTTTTTAGATTTAATTGATTCTATTATTTTAACAACTTCAATCTTTTTCGATTTTTTCCAATTGTCCTCACTATCCTTGGCAGAATCTAACCTTTTCACCAAGCTTGATTTATTATTATCTAAAATCTCATATTCAGAAGATAATTGTTTTAAACTAGACTTGCTTTCTCTGACTAACTCTTTGCTGTGGTCAAATCTACTTCTATAGACATCTAGTGACAATAGGTTTTCTATTATGGATCTTTTGTCTGCCAGATCTGACTCTAAGAAACTATTGCTTTGGTCATCCGAGAAAACACACGTGCTTATAAACACTTCATAATTTATACCAAATATAGACTCTATTTTCTCTTGAGTATCTTGTTGCTTTCCTTGTGTAATCTCATTCTCTTTAGTCCATTTGCCATCTTTACTTTTCCATAATCTTAAATGATCAGGATTTCTTGCTCTACTTATTTTATAATCATCAAAATAAACTTCAACTCTACAATTTTTTTTAGAAAAATTATTTATAACATCATCTTTTGATATTTTCTTGGGACTTTTAATTGTTTTTCCATAAATACCATAACATATTATCTCTTGTATACTTGACTTGCCAGAACCATTGCTTGAGTCTCTATCTTTTATATTAGAATTTTTTGCATTCTTTAAATAATCTAAATTCTTGCCTTTAATTAATACTATTTTGCCAAGATTTTCAAATTTTATTTCTATTCCTTCTTCGCCAAATGCTAAAAAATTATATGCTTTTACTTCTTTTATTTTTAAACTTTTCATCTAGACCATTATATATCAATTTGTTTTTCGGAAAAACAAATTTACCGCTCAAATCTTTATTTATTTTGTATTGAAAACTGCTGTAATAGTCGCTCAAAAAATTAATTAAGTTGTCAGAGTTTATTCTATGTTCTAATAAGTGAAAAACTTTATACAAATGTTTTCCGTATTTTAAAAAATAAATAAAACTATCTTGGTAATTCAAATAAAAAAATTTATCTTTAAACAAGTGGTCAAAATTATTTTTTAAACTACACTTAGAAGAAATAAAAATGTAATCGCTATAATTATTTTTTTTATAAAAATAATTAAAACAATCAATCAAATAAACTTTTTTATTTAAAACTAAACAATTATCTCCATAATTTTTATTGGAAAATATATAATCAATTTTTTTATTGTTTATATTTATATTTATATAATCAAAATTATTATTTACAAAAGTAAAAACACATTTATACATTTTCTTTAGAATCTTTACAAATTTTTTCACCAATTTTTTTTAAATATTCTTTATCTAATTCTGTTTTGCTAGCGTCTACATATTTAGATATCATGTCAATTTCATTTAATGAAGTAAATACGACTTTATCTTCTTCGTGAATTGGCTTATTTATTTTTTGTTTTATTTTTAAATCCAAAACATTATTATTGCTAAATATATCTTTTTTAATGTCAATAATATCCGTATTTGACACATCTTGAATCAAGACCTGTACAAAATTTCCATCTAAATTATATTCACTAATATTATTTTCATTACATATGATGTGTTTGGGACTAAATTCATTTTTTACATATTCTTTTTTATTATTTTCAACATCAAATATTATCAAATGTTTATCTTCAAAAGATTCTCCAAAACTAAGTTGTAGAGGACTTCCAATATATTCTATATTTTTTCCAACTCGTTGTTCTGAGTGGAAATGTCCCAAGAAAACATATTTATACTTAGAAAATACATTTGCATCTACATTTATCAATTCACCTTCATGTTCAACTATAATATCACTACTATAGTGGCCTCTATGCATCTTTGCATCATTTATAGCTATATGTCCTAACAAGTATTCTCTTTTATGTTCACTTTTTATTGTAGCTAATGCTTCTAAAGGATTAAGTGTAAAAGGTAAAAAATCCCAGATAGAATTTTCTATTTCAATTCTACAAGGTTTATCAATTATCTTAACGCCTTTTATTAAACTTAATGGAAAGACACTACTGATGGATGTGTCATCCATGAACCAGAGATCATGATTTCCGAGCAGCATATAAAGCTCAAAATCTCCAGAATTCATTTGTTGATTGAGAGTTTCAAAAGTTTTTTGATATGTAAAAATATCAATTTTATGTCTATCATGGAAAAAATCGCCGCCAAACAAAATACTCTTTATATTGTTTTTCTTAGCAACATCAAAAACCCATGGAATAACATCCAGACAGTCTTGTAGTCTACTAGTGCTTTTTTTATGAGGATGTATATGTATATCGCTAAACAATAATACTTTAGACATAAAAAATATTGTATATAAAACAAAAATAGATACAAATTACTACTGATTTTCTTCTTTATCTATTTTTTTTAGAAGTTTGTGTAAGGCATCAAAAAAATTAACAGCTTTTAATTCTAAGGCAGTAGGTTTTTGATTAGGATCAGAGGCACCAGGAGCACCCATGCCTCCCATATCACCACCAATAGAAGGTGATCCTATATCTCCTATCCCCGGCGGGGAAGGAGGCATACCGCCGCCCATCCCAGAAGGAGGCATCCCAGTGGAAGGATCTGGCATACCTGATGATGGAGCGGCAGATGCACCGGCATCAGGGGTAGGTGGTGTTGGTGCATCTGCTTCATTAATCTTTAATTTGTAATCAGAATAACTTATCATAAACATATATATGTATATGTTGAGCTATAAAAAATGGAAAATTTTCTCAGAATCCGTTTGGAATGGGAAAAAAAATGATATAATAACATTTTGGAAGACCTTAAATCCTTCAAAAATAGAAATTGATCCTATATCGGCAAATCATAAAGGATCAACTTTTACTGAGGATGGGATCAGAATAACCGGTGAACCTAAGTTTATTTATTCAGTCTTATCTAGACTCAAAGATTTTATAGATTTTGAAAATAACAACACAGTATTAGAAGTAAAATTCAAAGAATCAGAATCTAAA
>Ga0075473_10000424_pt1 | contig 17406 bp, 21 predicted proteins | sample DEB19_08_DNA_FD_76340 | JGI IMG/M metagenome (GOLD analysis project Ga0075473, IMG submission 76340) | Aqueous microbial communities from the Delaware River and Bay under freshwater to marine salinity gradient to study organic matter... | ecosystem: Environmental > Aquatic > Marine > Coastal ... | reverse complement strand
TTGCCATCATCAGCGTGGGTGCGACCCACGGACCCGCCGGAGCGGGTTTCGGCGGTTAGGCCAAGAAATTACGGGAAGCGTACCATCCCGCCTGCCGAAACGCGGTATCCACGCAGGCTTGGATGTCGGCACAACGTCCCGCCTGGGTACGCCCGTCCTGGTTAAGGATGCCGTGGATTTGCGCCAACGCGGCGGCGTAAATCTCGCGGTAAGGATCGAAATCGGCAGGCTGGGTGTCTGCCGGAAGATTGTCCAAGTCTAGCTTTGCCATTGTGTACCCCTTTGCCCGGTATCCGCCGGGGCGGTCAGATAGTTAAAAACGACTAGAAGCGGTACGCCAGGGGAACCCGGCGACGGTTAGGCTTGCGGGAGTCAATCCAAGCGCAAGCGCAGCAGTAAACGAAACCAGTCACCAGCCCGAGAAGGGTTAGGAACCCGTAAGTAAGGACAACGTCGTGTTGAGTCATAGCGCTAAGGTACAGGCTTCCCGGGGCTAGTCCAGAAAATACCGCAAGGCTCCATAACTATTTTTTCTCCCCGCGATTCCACAGCGAAAACAAACCAGATGTAAACCCCACTAGCTGGCCAAGGTAGACAAGCGAAACAGGGGGGTAGTCGAGCCCGGGAGACGATCCTGGCCCCCGTGGGACGCGACCCCCACGATGCCGCAATACCACAAGAGACAGACAAGCTAGGAAGGCGGAGCCTAGCTGCGCTTGGCGCGAAGCGCGCTTGCCGCGCGTGATCCGTGCGCGTGGTGCTGGCGGCAAGCCCACACTCGCTGCCCACACTCGCCCACAAACGGCCAAGCTGTCGGCCACCGGCTAGCTGCTAGCGCGTGAAAGGCTAGCGATTGCGGGCAGCTAGCCACCGATCCACGCGGCCAGCGATGCGGCCAAGCGTGCGGCCAGGCGGTGATCGAGGAGGCCGGGGGAGGGGTCCGGACGGATGCCGGGTGGGTGGGTGTGCTAGCCCCCTCGAACTGGTTTCCTGGCCAGCGAGTGGTACACCAACGCACACGCAATCTGTTTACAGGAATCATTCTCGTTGACAGAAATAGCTAGTTTCTGTAAACAGAATCATGGCTAGACCTAAGGGCGAAGGTAGGAAGCAGGTTGGGGTTCCGTTGGGGTGTTTGGAGGAGGTGCTTGCGGTGATTGAGCGGTACCGTGCTACGGGGCGTAGTTCGCCTGCCCTGCATCCGGTTGAGCGTTCGGTCCAGCGATCTGAGCCGACTGCTCCGAGTGGGGTTCCTCTTGTCCCGACACCGACGATTGGGGTTGAGGCCAAGGCTTGTCCTGATTGCGGGAAGTTGGTGGCGTACCCGCAGAGGTGGGGGAACCATCACCACCGGCGGTGTGGCAGGTTTACGGAACGGGACGTGATTGGACAGGAGGGAGCATGAATACTGGATACGCGACGGTTGGGTCGGGGAACATCCCGGAGTGGGTACTGATCCACTATTGGGTGACGGCATGGGGGGATGAGTGGCAGGCGCAGGAGGATTGGTTGGCAGAGACGGGCAGGCTGGAGGATTTTGTGAAGGCCGTAGAAGATATGACCCTGGCGGCAATACCGAAGGGGATGATGAACTGATGGCAGTTATCAACGTCAGCCAAGAGGCACACGCGGCTGCAAAGGCGGCGGCGGAGTCCGCAGAGATGGGGATGGGGGAATGGGTAAGCCAGCACATCCTCGCGGAGCGGACGGTCACGGACTTGTCGTGGCTGGAGCCTCTTGCGGAGATGGCCCTAGAACGCTCAGAAACGCCCGCTGAGACGCTGAAGGCGGCACTTGCGGCCCTGACTGCCCCTTTGCCTGCGGTGGTGCCTGAGAGAAAAATTTTGGCGGTTTGGGCGGATGGTCTACCGCCGTGCAAGTGTGACGGGGAGAGCGGGGCTGGTCCGTGGCACAAGGACGGATGCCACCGGAGAGTGGGATGAAGACCACGGTAGCCATTGAGAAGGAGGACAACGAGTTCCTGACGGAACTGGCCAAGAAGCGGGGGGTGAGTAAGGCGGAGCTGATGAAGCTTTTGGTCACGGTGGCTAAGACGGTGGGGGCGAGTGAGGATGGGGAGGTAGCGGTGACGGAGGATGGGGTCAGCCACGACCTTGGGGAGGTCACGGAGGAGGTCGAGGCGGCGGATGACAACTTCCACCCGCTTGTGGTGGCAGGAGGCGACAGCCGGGACCGGGATGAGATTCTGCCGGAAGTGGTCCCGAACCGGTGCCTTGCTTGTGAGAGGGGAGGAGCGAGACGGGGGGCACCACATACCTGCGGGAAGCCGAACCCGCATTTTTCCCAGAGGCCGATGTATGGGTGAGACGCGGAAGGCTACGGTCGCGCAGCGGATCTACCCGCATACGCTCAAGCGCCTGGACACATGGGCCAAGGACCACCATGTGGACCGAGCGGAGGCATTGGAAATGCTGGTGCCCAAGAAGCGGAAGAAGGACGGGTACGGGGATTGTCGGATGTGCGATGCGGAGGACATCCGTAACCCGAGGGGACGGCACAACGGGCACAAGGACTGGTGCGTCCTTTGGGACGAGAAGGAGGCAGGACGATGAGGGCACGGGACCACGAGGTGCTTATCCATGCCGTTTGCCTTGGAGTCGGGTACGGAATCCGGCGGTTCTACAAGCACCGGGACGATGCTCCTGACGGGGTTACTTTGGCTCAACTTGCGGACACGGTGGAGCAGGCTGTGATTGACGAGATTTCCGTCTGGTTCGAGATGGATGGCGATGGGAACTGAGAAGTACGTCCTTTCCCGCGACCGGATAGCCGTCCGAAGCACGAAAGCGGTGCTCGCGAGGATGCGGAAGAACCCGGTCTCGGTCGAGAGGCGGGACGCCTACCTTGCGATTCTGAAGGCGACAGGAGACATGGGAGCCGCCCTACGGGGGTCCAGGCTGTCGTTCCTCAAGGCAAGGCAGTGGCGAACCCATGACGAGGACTTCCGCAAGCAGGAGAGTGAGTGCTGCGATGCCGTAGCCTTGATGCAGTCCATGTACCTTGAGGCACTCAGAACCCACTACGGCAACCGCTCCAAGGCGAGGCGGGAGGTAGAGGTCACGAAGGCGGATGTGGACGAGTGGCTGCGGGAACCGGAGTTCGAGCGGAAGGAGCAGGAGGTCTACGAGTACTTCGTGGACGAGGCGAACGAGCAGAACACTCGGCTGATCGTGGGGGCTGAGACGAACATCCGCGACCCGCAGCATTTGCGGTGGGCGTTGCCAAAGATTGACAAGCGGTGGGAGGATGCTCCGAAGGTTCTGGAGCATCGGTATGGGGGAAGTGTGACGGTCAAGGACACCCGGGAGCGAATCAAGGAACTGATGCGCCCTGAGGACGTGGTGGATGCCGAAATCACCGAGGAATGAGAAGCGGGAGCGGGACTTCCTTGCGGCTCTGGAGGCACGGGAGATTGCCGACTGCGGGGAGAGCTTCGAGTACTTCGTCTTTCGCTGGTGCAAGACCTTCGACCCGCACGACAAGCTAAACCCCGTCAAGAACTTCCCCGACAAGCAATACCTTCGCTACCTTGCGCGGGAGTTCCAGCACGGTCCTGACATCCAGTACATCGCCAAGAGCCGTCAGTTGATGGTGTCCTGGCTGCTTGCGGCAAGGACGGTGTGGGAGATTCTGTACCACCCCCATGCTTGGGCGGTGTTCCAGAGCAAGAAGCTGGAGGACGCGGCGGAGATGATCTACGACACCGTGCCGAGCAAGGCGCGGGCTAGTTTCATCATGGCCCACCTGCCCCCGTGGATGCAGGTCTGCATCTGCGTGGACGGGGAGAAGCGCATTACCAAGCCCTTCTCGCTGGACCAGAAGACGTTCAGCTACGGCAGCATCATCCTCCCGAACGGGAGCAGAGCAGAGGCTCTTGCGCAGGGACCGGCTCAGATTGAGGGCAAGGTGCCTAGCTTCCTGTGCTCGGACGAGAGCAGTCTACAAGAGGAATGGCAGGCGTCGTGGGCAGCAGCCATGCCCTGCATCGCGGGTGGCGGCAAGGCGATTGCGGTGGCGACTATGCGCCTCCCGAGTGCCTACGGGGAGGAGATTGCCCCCTGCGACGACGTAGACCCTGACGGGGTGTTTCGTGGCGTGGCGAGGTTCAAGACCAAGCGCGGGGGAGAAGGCATTCGGGTTCACTACTCTGCCGACCCCGAGAAGGACCCCCGGACGCCCGAGGGAGCCAAGTGGTTCGTAGAGGAAACCGCCAAGATGGACGGTGGCTACGACGGCAGTGATTGGCAGCAGCACATGGAAATCAACCCACAGTCTATTGCGGGGACGAGAGCTATTCCATATTGGGCTACAATCGCTTCTCAGGTCGTCGTGGACGACATCCCGTACGAGGTAGCTTCCCTCTGGGTTTTGACCTCAGGATTGGACTACGGGGCTAGGAACAAGACTGTCTGGACCGTCCGTGCGAGGGACTACGAGGGGAACTCGTATTTGGTCCACGAACTGGCCATCCCGGCCAATGAGACGCAGGGCATCATCGGCTTTGCCGCCCGGATGAAGCAGTCCCCGTACTTCAACCGGGTGAACGGCAAGATCGCCGCCGACCCGAGCATCTGGAACGAGGACCAGAACACGACTTCCGGCATCGTCAGCAAGGCCAAGCTGTTCGAGCAGGCAGGGGTCAGGCTGGTCCCCGCCAAGGCAAAGGGGCAGGTGGCGGACGAGGTACTGCTGAACCGCCTGCACGGGTACTACTGGTCGGGGTATGACGAGCCGGGGTTTGTCCCGAGGCTGTTCATCTGCCGTTCCTGCCGGGAGACGATTGGCGGGTTCCCGAAGCTGATGTACCAGGACCGCAAGGGCGTGGCCTTTGACACCAACTCGCTGGTGGAGAAGTTGGTTGACCGCAAGAACGACTGGTGGGACTCGCTCAAGTACGACGAAGTCTCAAACATTTCAGCTACTTCTAGGTCTGCTCCGCGTGAGAAGCCATTCAGTTTTGAGTGGTTTCTCAAGGTTGCGAAAAAGGAAGCCAACCTGACCAAGTACGCACGCAGTTGATGACTTACGATAGCTGTTGCTTGACTAAGCCTTCAGTTTCGCTGTACGTTCGCTTCCAATGGCCTACGTCCTGCGATGTGACAACGAAGCGTGCGGGTCGGAGATTGAAACCGGACCTGGACAGCCAGCCCTTGCGAGCCGCGACAAGCTCTACTGCAAAGAATGTCTGGCATACGTTGCGCAGGTGGAGGCTCAGTTGAAGGCTGAGATGACGCAGTTCGCCCAAGAGGGCATTGCCCGTCTCGCCACACGGCGTCAGGAACTGATGGCCAAGATGCTCCCGGTCAGCCGGGGCGGGAGCGGGGAAGGGCATAGCGAGTGGCCGACCGTATGACCAAAGCCGAAAAGGCTAGCGTGTGGTGGGCCAGAATCCGCTACGCGAAAGAGAAGCGAAAGTCCTACTTTGAGGGCGATGGTCCCAAGTGCCCCCCGGGGGCTGACTTCGCGATTGACGTGTACCGAGGGCTGTCCAAGCCCAAGTGGTGGTCGGATGAGGACCCGTGGGTCCACGTCGGCAAGCTCAAGGCTGCGATCCGGGCTGCTCTGCCGAGCCTGATGTACGCCAACCCCCGGTTCAAGGTCTACCCAGCCGCCAAGGACATCGAGATGGGCAACGACGTTGCCTACGAGCGCGCCAAGGCGAAGGAACTCTGGCTGAACCACATCTGGTCGGAAGCCAACGGGCAGACCCACGCCCGCATTGCTATTGGGAACGCCTTCTTCATGCCTGCCGTCATCAAGGCGGGCTACCTTTGCGACTTCCAGGACGACAAGGACCGTGGCGTGTTCGCCCGGACCGAGGACGGGGAATACATCCTCGATGACGCGGGTGACCCTGTTCTGGAGCGCGGAAAGTACCTGACCGACGAGGACGGGGAACTCATCCGCGACGAGTACGGGATTCCCGTCCCCCACCCCGGGAAGCTGACCAAGGAAAAGTGGTTCATTGAAGCGGTGGACACCCACATGATGCTGTTCGATGTCGAGGGGGGTGCGGACTACTTCCAGCACCGCTTCGTCATCGAAGAGTGGATTCGCCCGCTGCGGGAGGTCCAGGATGACCCTCGGTTCAGCGCAGCGGTCAGGAAGCGTCTGACGGCAACGGAGAACCTGCGTGGACAGGAAGGATACCGCAAGAGCATCTTCGAGAACCACCGCGAAACCGACCCCGATAGGGTCGCGGTCGAGAAAGACGAAGCCCGCCTCCGTGGATACGACATCTACGATTTCCAGACTCAGGAGTACCTTGTCCTTGCTGAGTCGGGGGCTGACGAGTCTGACGAGTTTCTACTGGAAGGCTCTATGCCGAAAGGTATGGAGCATGGTCCGTTCCGTTTCCTGAAGTATACGGAGGACATCGGCAGCGAGTGGTACGGGGTTCCTGACGCCATCGACATGGCTCTGATAAACCAGGAGTACAACATCACCCGCTCGCAGATGATGATCCACCGCGAGCACACCAAGACCCGCTACCTTGAAACACCGGGTGCCTTTGACGGCGACGACGTTGTTGCGGAGGAGGAGCGCGCCAAGTTCGCCCACGGGCCGGACGGCGTGATGGTCAAGGTCGCCAACAACCAAGCCGTCCTCCCCGCGCCCAAGCCGAACATCGACGGGAGCTTCTTCACGGCTGTCCCGAACATTGCGGCGGACTTCAACGAGGTCGGCGGGATGCCGGGCGAGATGCGCGGTGTATCCGACGCCGATTCGGCTACGCAGGCGAGCATCCTCGCGAGCGGTGCCGAGATTCGCAACTCCGACCGCAGGGACAATCAGGTCCAGACCTTCCTCTGTCAGGTAGGCAGAATGCTGCTGATGTCGGGTCAGGCGAATGCCGAACTCGACACGGTGGTCATGGACAAGATTGCCGATGCGACAAATGGCATCCTGCCTTTCAAGCCTGTCGTTCTGACTCCCGAGGAGCTGCTGGGTGAGTTCGAGGTCACGGTCGAGATTGGCAGCACGCAACAGAAGAACAACCCGCAGCGCATGATGCAGGCGATGAACCTGTTGCAGACGCTCGCCCAGAACCCGGGTGCCGGGATGTTCAAGGGCCTGATTGCCCGGATGCTCGATTCGCAGGATTTCGACCCGGTGCTTGCGGATGAGATTTCGCAGGTCAGCGAGAAACTGTTCTCGCAGCAGAATCCTCCGCAGGGAAGCCCTGACGGCATGACGCCTACGCAGCAGACGCTGCCTACGGAACTGATGGGTATGAGCAACGTAGCCGGTGGTGCCGCTACTGGCGCGCCGATCAACTGAGGGACACGATGAAGGACTACAGAGGCGGAAAGGAATCCAAAAAGCACGAAGCAAAGGAATCTCCCAAGATGGAGAAGTCCGAGAAGATGAAGGCGATGAAGGGTTCGTCCATCGACAAGTGCTACGGGTTCAAGAAGAAGTAGAATGCCCATCTACGCCTACGAATGCCCCAAGGGCCACGGCAGCGAGCAGTTTTTCTCCGTTGCCGAGATGCAGCGTAACGTGAAGTGCCGCTGCGGGCTGTGGGCGTCCCAGATCATCACTCCGGTGGCGATTCACACGATTGGGACGTTCAGCAAGGGCATCCTGGACCCTGAGGTCCAGAAGTCGATGGCTTGTGATGGCAGTTACCTCGATCCCACGCTGTCCTACGACCCCAAGACGGGGAAGGTAGTGGCACCTATCACGAGCGAGAAGCAGAGACAGAAGCTCATGGCAGAGCGTGGGTTGTACGAGAAGGTCCCCGAAGGACGAGTGAGAGAGGCGGACAATTACAAGCGGCGCAAGCCGAAGTCCTTCTCTGCAACAGGTACGAGAGCTTAAAGGAGGAAATGAATATGGCAGAAGCACAGGCCCGAGCCGAGGAAGCACCGCGAGAGTTCCATGTCCCGCTTGCGGGGGATGAGGACGAGGGTGCGACCGGAGCCGAGGATTCTGGTAGCGATGCGGCGACCGATGCCAGCGAGTCTGAGCAGACGGCGCAGGGCGAGGAGCTGTTCCCCGCCGACGAAGTAGGCGTTGACGAGACATCCCCGGAGTATCAGGCGATTCGCAAGAAGATGATTGCGGCGTACCAACGCAAGGTAGAAGCCTTGAAGAAGTCGCTGAAGCCTTCTGACGAGAAGCCTGCCGCTGAAGAGGCTGCGCCCGCGCAAGCGGAGCGAGTGCCGCAGAGCGAAGGCGATGATCCGCTCGACGCCATCTACAACGTGGACTTCAAGTCCGTCAGGCCATCTCTCCAGTTCCGCGAAGGCAGTGACCTCGCGGACTACGGGGATGAGTTGGCCGACGTGATTGGCCAGGCTGTGGACCAAAAAATCGAGGCTGTCCTGAACGGCATCAAGACCAACGACAAGAATTTCCGCCAGCAGATGACGCAGGCGGAGAGGGTGTCGAAGGCTCAGGGTGCCATCGCTGAGTACGCCAAGGAAATCCAAGACCACCCGGAGTTCGAGGAGAAGTCTGCTGAAATCAGCAAGTTCGTCAGTCGCCCTGCTATCCAGCAGTTGGCGATTGAGGACCCCGAGACTCTTATCGACATGATGGAGCGCAAGTTTGGGCTTCAGCGCGGGTGGAAGGGTGAAGTTGACGCGGCGCAGCGGAGTGAAGGACAGCGCAATCTGAAACTGGCAACCAAGTCCCGTGACACCGTGAGTCGGCCTACGCGGCCACTCGGTAGCGGTGGGCTTTCCAGCGGCAACTCGAACTTCGAGTCTGCCCTGAATCGCGCGCTGCGAAAGCACGGGTTGTAAAGGAGAACCCCAATGGGACAGACCTCTGTCACCACGGTCATTGGCGATATCGTCGCCTCTACGCTTCCTGACACTCGTCAGGAAATCGTGGACAACATCCACAAGAAGAACGTCTACCTCGCCAAGATGATGATGTCTGGTCGCAAGCGCACCTTTGACGGTGGCTACCAGATCAATCGTTCGGTGGAGTACGCGAAGAATGGCACGACCAACTCGTTCACGGGTTGGGATGTGAACCCGATCATCCCGCAGGAAACTGTGACGGATACGACCTGGACCCCCAAGAACTACAGCGCCAACTGGACGGTGTCGTGGGAGGAGGAGCGCCAGAACGCGGGCAGCAAGACCAAGATCCGCGACGTTGTGCAGCAGAAGAAGACCTCCATGGAGCGCAGCTTCAGCGAGGATCTTGCGGAGGACATCCTCAACCCGGCGTCGTTCACTGCGGTGGGCAACGGCGGCAAGGACATCACCCCGCTGACCATGCTGGCGTCCCTGAGCACCAGCCTGACGGTTGGCAGCATCGCGGAGACGAGCAACTCGTGGTGGGCGAACCAGCGCAAGCAGTCCTCGTCTGCGAACAACACGGCCATCAACGGGTCGAAGTTCCTCAAGGAGTGCCGCAACCTGTACAACACCTGCGGCAAGTTTGGTGATGGCTTCCCGAACTTCGGCATCGGCACTCAGGAGTTCTGCGAGAACTACGAGTCGGTGCTGGATTCCAAGGTGCGCTACGGTTCTACCGAGATGGCGAATCTCGGCTTCACGACTGTCATGCTGAAGGGCATGGAACTGGCGTGGGACCAGCGCGTTCCGAAGAACACGGCGAACAGCAACACGTTCCTCGCGTACAACACGGCTAGCTCGCACGAGGAGGTCTGCTTCTTCCTCAACACGGACTACCTGTACTTCCTCGTGGATTCGGGTGCTGACTTCGTGATGACCCCGTCGGTTTCGCACCAGCCCGGTGGTCAGTTCGGAACCAGCGGTGCCATCCTGGCGCGCATGGAGCACATCTGCACGAACCGTCGTGCTCAGGGCGTGTTCTACGGCCTGTCGGACGGCTACATCACCCTCGGGGCGTAAGGAAAAGGAGAACAAGAGCAATGTGGACTACTGGAGTTACGCGAAGCGACCCTGAGAAGGTCTTCATCCAGGTCAAGAACGGTTACTCGACCGCGAGCCTGACGGTTGGACAGCTTGTCTGTCTCTCCACCACGGCGAAGGACGGGATCACCGTTACGCGACCGGCTACTGCCAATCTCGCTCTGCTGAAGGGCGTGGTGAAGGACGCCAGCATCGCCTATGGCGACTATGGCGAGGTGCAGTGCTACGGCTACAACGCGGACGCCCTCGTGGCTGGCGGTTCCGGTGCGACCACGGCGGTCGTGGCTGGGGACAAGCTGTCGGCCAAGAATGGTGTGTTCAACGCCATCCATGCTGTTGGTACGTTGGTCGCTGGTGAATCGGGGGTGCTCATCGCGCTCGATGCTTTCACCACGACCACGGCTGCGGCCAAGAAGGTCGAGATCCGCTGTATGTGAGGTAACGTCGGTGGGGGTGTTTATGAGGCATCCCCACCGACACAACTGTGGGAGGCAAGTTCGATGGACCAAGAAATTCGGCGGTGTTACTACTGCCAAACGATTTGGATGAAGCACGAGGTAGCAGGAGAGGGCTGCTGCCAGCGGTGTGGTTCCCGGAAGTTCACGGATGTCCGCCGGATGACGGACAAGGAGATGGACGAGATTGTGGCGCGAGGATTCCAGCGTACTGCGGATTGGGAGCACCATGACTCGCCCGTGGGATGAGCCATACGCTACCCGTTTTGCGGGACGCAAGCCTCGTATCGCCATCGGCTTCGTCGGCTACGCCGATGTCTACGCCGAGGTTTTTTCTTCCTACGTCGTCTGGGCGATGTACGTCGGGAAGAAGTACCACAACGACTTCGAGATCGAGTGGATTCACGTCGGCAAAAAAGAGCAGTATCGTGCCCGCAACTACATCGTAGAGCGTGCGCAGGTGAACAACTGCGACTTCCTGCTGATGATGGACGACGATCACACCATCAGCGATTGCCCCGACATCCTGATGCACTTCTTCCGCGAGCAGAAGCCGCTCCAGGGCGGTCTGTACGTCTGCCGAGACGAGAACCAGATGACGCCTGTCCTGCTCAAGTACGACGAGCAGAAGGAACTCTGTCGTTGGATGAAGATGGACGAGGTTCCGCATGACGGCGGACCTGTAGATGTTCTCGGCGGTGGCGTGAATTGGGTGGACATGACCGTGTTCGACTTCCTCGCACAGCCGCATTGGTGGCCGTATCCGTATGACCGCCGCGAGGTAACGTTTCTTCCCAACCAGCGGTACGGTTTGGACCTTCAGCTTTCGCTGGGGTGCAAGAAGCTTGGCATCCAGCCGTGGCTGAACAAGCACGTCAAGGTTGGGCACGTCCTCAACGAACGGACTATCCTGCGTCCTCCGTCTCTTGAAGTAGGGCGTTGCCCGAAGTGCTCTGGCATCGTGACTCCAGTTGAAAGCGGGTATCGCTGCATGGCCTGTGCCGTGGACTGCGAGAAGGCAGCGGCATGAATATCCACTTCTGCGTAGACATGGATGGATGGGTACTTCAGCGCGTCGTGGAGCGTATCGTCAGCTACCTGCCGGGTTCTACCTACGGGCAGAACATCCGTACAAACGCTGACGCGAACGTCTACTTCCCGTACTATAACCTGCGCGTGAAGGGGCCATCTTTGGATCTTCCCGTGTTCACGCATTACGAGCGAGACGATTCGCCGGGGAGTGAGAGAAAGCGGGAAGCATGGCACCACGCGGCAGGACTCGCAGACCAGTGCCTTGCGATGAGCAAGGGCGCTCTGGAGTTGCTTCCAGCGGGAACAAGAATCGTTGAGTTGGAGGCTGACCCGCAGTTTCTCAAGACCCCGACGTTTGGCGTTGTGGGGCGGGAGTACGTCTCTGGTCGCAAGAAATACGAGTGGGCTACGGGCCTGCCCGGAAACTGGATCTACAGCGGTGGAGAACTTCCGTGGGAAGCCATGCCTGCCTTCTACGCGCAGTGCGACTACATCGTCGTACTTTCCAACCTTGAGGGCGGACCGATGTGTGTCAAGGAAGCCATCGCGGCTGGCAAGCCTGTGATTGCCCCGAACGTAGGATGGGCGTGGGACTACCCCGTCATCCGCTACGAGGGGCGTGACGGGCTTCGTAAGACCATCCTGGCGTTGGTGGCCAAGGACGAGACGCAGAGAACTGCCCGTGAGATTGCCTCTGCGGTCCACTACCTGAAGGACACGAAGAAGGCAGCATGACTCTAGCCGAACTACAGCAGCGTGTCCGTGACCGCTTGGACGAGACGGAATCCACGTCCCTAAGATACCCCAATGCTCGCATTGAGGAGTATATGCTCCAGGGCGTGCGGTACTACGTCGTCAAGGCTCAGAAGGAGTTTGCGAGCACGACCATCACGCAGACCGCGCATACGCTGCTGTACGACCTGCCGTGCGACTGCATTCAAGTGGTGCGGGTGTCGTGGGACAGTGACGGGGCTCTGTACCCGCTGGACGCCACGCAGTCCCGCTTTCTGGACGAGCAGCTTTGGCATTGGCAGCGTACGACGGACATCCGGGCTAGGGCGTACTTCCTCCTTGGGCTGAAGAAGATTGCGCTATGGCCCGTGTCGCCGGATGGCGGGCAGGAGTACATCGTCCACTACCGTCAGGACACCTACGACAGCATCGACACCGTTCCGTCTGAGGACCACGAACTGTTGGTCAACTACGTCGTAGCGCGCTTCCTGCTGTCGGAGGGGAAGGTCGCGGAGGGTGCCTCGGAGTACAAGCGGTTTGAGGAAGGCGTTCGCAAGGCCAAGCGGCGTGGCGATAACGTAGACAGGGTTTGGAGCAGGCAGGAATGGCGTCAACCTCGATAATCTACGGCGGTCTGATTGATGTCAGCCTTGAAACGAACACGTTTTGTGCTCCGATAGACTGCGCTCTCCGTACTGACCTCGATGAGCAGATCGTATCGACGTACATCGTTCTTGCGGATGGCGTAACTGCCACCCTTTCCAAGCTTTCTATCCACGTCAACGTAAACACAGACGAAAGCGACGTGACCATTACGCTTCGCGTTGGCGGTGCGGATACCGATGTCGCTATTGTAATCCCAGCCGGTGAAACCGGGTGGTTTTCCACGACTACAGAGTCAGCATCGTTCACCAGCGAAGATGCGCTCTGCTACCAGATCGAGCGTGCTGGAAGCGGTAATATCTATATCGATAGCACGAGCATCATGCTCACCAAGACTGGTGAGGATACCGCGACGTGGATGCTCGGGTGTTCAATCTCCAGCGAAATCGGGATTGAGGCTTTTTCGACCGAGACAAGGGCGGTCGGAAATGACAACATCAACGCCTACGAAAACCTTGAGTACCAGTTTCGCTACAATGTTCGCACTGCCTGCACCGCAAGGTACTTTCGCGGATTTGTTTGGTTCAACAGCAGGGACAAAGACGTTAGCTACACCGTAGCAAAAAACGGCGTAGCTACGGATATTACGTTCACGATCCCAGCCGAGCAGAACGGATGGTTCTCGGACACCACGCACGAAATTGCCTTTGATGTTGGAGACAAGATATCGCTGATCTGCGAGTCTCCGGAATCCGCAGTCGGCGGTGACGTGTTGCTGTACCACACGCACTTGCAGATGGATTCCGACAGTTCTGCCTTTGACATCGTCGCTGGCGGCAATGCCCCCGTCGTACTCTACAACGGCGGTAGCTACACGACTGAGCAAGGTGTTTCCGGTCAGGGGAGCCTGTCTATCCAGACGGATTTTTATGGCCCTCTGAGCACAAGCCTGTACGCTCTCAAGTTCCCCATGAGCGGGACGCTCAGTAACCTGGCTTTCTCGTACACCAATTTCGGCGTGTATGAAGGCTTCACCGACATGGGCTTTTACGCCAGGACCATGATCGGAGGAGTCCAGCAGAACCAACGAATCAATGTTGATGATGCATCCTCCAATCCACAGGTTGGGTCCGAGGTTAACGAGACAGACGAAGATGCCGTAGCTAGCGGGGATGAATACTACGTCGAGTTTGGCTTGCGGCACCCGAATAATTCGGATGCTGACCACGGCACAGAGGTGGACATCTGGTTCATTTCTGCATCGTTTAGCCCCACGGATAATGCTGACGAGTTCGGGTGCTACAAAACGTGCGACGGTAGCGAGACGTACTACTCGCTGGTGAACAAGACGCTGAAGATGCTCGGGGAAGACCCCGACGCTCCGGTCTACTGGACCTCTGCCGAGATTGGCAGGTACGTCAATGACGCTTACGGCGACATGGCGGTGGAGACGAAGGGCCTGGAGTTCATCGAGGCTGTCACGCTGACCAGTGACGTTTCGACGGGCACGATGAGCGGCTACGTCATGCAGCCGTTCCGGGTGACGTTTGACGACTACAAGCTGATTGCCACGTCCAAGTACGAACTTGATCGCGTTCAGACGGATTGGGAGAACCTGGAGGGGTACGTTGACCGCTACCTGACCGGGCTGAATGACCGCTACGACATCACGACCTACAAGGCGTGGGACGGGCGTGAGTTCTACGCCCGGGAGTTCTTCTTTAACGATGGTGCGACGACGTACACGACGTGGGCTGATGCCACGGCATACGTCGTCGGGGACCGGGTAAAGGTCACGCACGCGGACGGGTATGTGAACGGGTTTGAGTGTATCTCTGCCCACACGTCGGATACGGCTACGAACAAGCCGGTCACGGGTAGTGGGTGGACGGATAAGTGGGTTCCACTTGCGCTGATGGTATGGGCGACCAAGACGCCTGCGGACTTATCGGCGTGTGACGAGCCTGAGTTCCCGTGCTGGTCGCATATCTCCATTGCGTACAAGGCTGCTGCCAAGGCTCTCCGCAAGTACGGCGAGCAGAAGAACGATGCCCTTGCCGATGCCTACGACGCCATCGGGGAGACGTATTGGGAGTTGGTAAGGAACTTCATGTCGAACAGGACGCCTGAGCAGACGCTTGTGGTTGGTGCTCGCACGCGAGTGCGCGGGCTGCGCCCGTGGCCTTGGCCGCCTCTGGTGGAGGTCTGATGGCATACTTCAGCGTCAAGATGGGCGGAGGTCTTTCGCTCAAGGCAGACTCCACTAGCATCCCGGATAACGCCTGCACGGTGTGCTACTACGCGGGGTTTGATACCGTTGGAGCCATCACGAGCGGTAAGGGCAGAGCAGCCCTCAATAACGGCTTTGCCATCAACGGGACCAACTCCATCCTCGGTGGCTTTGACGGGCTTGCGAGCAGTGCGAGCAAGAAGTTCCGCTTCTTCAAGTCCAACTCGGCTGTCTACACGAACACGGTCACGGGGCTGGACGAGTCCACGAATCAGAACGCAACCTACACGACTTCCGTGGGGACACTGAAGAACCGCGTGTACGGGCTGACGGCTCCGACGTGGGGAGCCACGGGGAACCTGAGCGGCTTCACCTACAGCGGGTACGCCTATCTTGCGGACGGGAGCACGACGCAGCGGCTTAAGCTGACGGATGCCACGCCTCCCACTGCCCCCACGGTGGATACGGAGACGTGGGGCTTGCAGAGTCCTGGCTACCACGAGCTTACTGCTGCCGCCCCGCTGTCTGCTGAGACGGGCACGAGTGCCACGACGGTCAAGGTCACGGTCCCTGACGGGCACGGTCTGGGTTTGGGTGTGCAGGTATCGCCTAGCTACCCGATTGCGATGAACATGGAGCTTGTGGGCTTCCAGCCCATTGGCGGGGCACCGGACAACCAGATCAACGGGTTGCACTCCGGGTACGCGGGTACGGGGGCATCGGACATCACGGTCACGTCTTCTGGTGGCACGTTGAGTTCCGGAGCGACGTACACGTTCACGTTTGGCGGGCAGTACGAGTACCAAGCCATCACGCAGATGCAGACGAAGGACGGGGCTTCGTTCCCCAACCTTACGACGGCGTACACCCCGTTTGTGGTGACTGAGTCGGGGAGCAGCACTGCCAACGCGATACAGACGCTCACGGGCAATACGGACAACTCTGCGGGGCAGTATTGGCGCATCAAGTTCTTTGCTCCGAACGGGGACAAGGAAGTCTCTGAGCCGATTCCGTATGATGCCACGGCTGCTCAGGTTCAAGCCGCCATGCAGAATATGCTGTTGTTCGGGGACGGCTCCGCTGCGCCGATCACGAGCACGACTTCCATCACGTCGGCTACGGAGTTCACGTTTGCCGTGACTACGGCGATGACGGGAGGGAGCATCAGCGGCGGTGGAAGCATCGGCTTCATCCGTCAGGGGCCGACGCTAACCGCAAGTGCCAACGCGGGCGAGCTTGTCAGCGGGACGTACTACTACGCCTACACGTTCTACAACGGGGTTGCGGAGAGCAACTTCTCGGCTCAGGTGCCGATTGATGTCAGCACGAGCGATGCTGTTGTCCTGACGAACGTATTGCTCGGTCCCGCCGGGACGACGGAGCGGCGCATCTACCGCACGGACGTGAACGGGCGGCAACTCTACTACATTGGTAAAATCACCAACAATACGGCTGGCGAATCGGCTGCGTACACCTACACGGACACGGCTAGGAAGGCTGCGGGAGCGGACTACGATGCCCTGCCGGGTGATACGGTCGTGGACGCGGAGAATCCTCCTGCGGACAGCGACAAACAGTCCCGCAAGCGGCAGGCAAGCAAGCGCGGCATTCTTGAGGCTCAGGCCAAGAGCAAGGCTGCGGACGAGAAGAAGCGCGAGCGGCTGGCTACCAACCTTGGTCTGCTGAGTGATTGGACGGACCATGATCCGCCGCCGAGCGGGCTGAAGCACGTCGGTCTGCTCGGTGAGACTGCCTTTGGCATCACGGGGAGCGAACTGGCTTTCAGTCAGAGCGGGAACGTGGAGCACTGGCCGCTGTCCAACCGCGTGAAGCCTGGACGCAACACGTCAGAGACGTTGCAGGCGTGGGTGCCGTTTGACCGTGACTGCATCATGTACACGAGCAACGGGCTGTACCGTCTGAGTCAGGTTGGCCTGAGCTTTGATGACTCGCGGTTTGAGGAGATTGAGTCTCCCGTGGGTCTGGCTGGGGAATGGGCTGTAGCGGCTCTGGACGGGCAGCAGGGGCACATCTTCCTCGCCAAGAGCGGGCTGTATATGTTCGACGGCGCGCGGGTGAACGAAATCAGCTTCCCCATTGAGCCAATGTTCACCGACCCCTACCATGCGGACTATATTAATCCGCTGTACATGAGCAGCGCGGTGATGGTCACGTCGCGGGACAGGATGATGCTGTTCTACGCAACGACGAGTGGCGGGAACAACCGGATGCTCTGGGGCGACTTCCAAGACCCAGCTTCTCCAAACTTCTCCGTGTACGAGTGGTCCCATACGAGCGTGTGGCGGGAGAAGTCCAGCAACTACATCGTGGCTGGGGACTCGTCTGGCAAGGTGTACGTCCTTGATACCGATTGGGCTGTTCCCAATGGAGCAATTGATTGGGAAATCACGACCAAGGAGTACCCGCTGAACGAGGGCAAGCCGTTCATGCTGGACGAGGTGGTGCTGGACGC
>Ga0075473_10000423_pt1 | contig 17408 bp, 12 predicted proteins | sample DEB19_08_DNA_FD_76340 | JGI IMG/M metagenome (GOLD analysis project Ga0075473, IMG submission 76340) | Aqueous microbial communities from the Delaware River and Bay under freshwater to marine salinity gradient to study organic matter... | ecosystem: Environmental > Aquatic > Marine > Coastal ... | reverse complement strand
TACAGGAGGTTTGTCAAGATTACTTAATGTTGGTTACAGTAAAAATATTGTAAAATTTGATTATTCATCTCTTTATCCTTCTATTCAACTTGTTTATGATGTATTCCCTGATTGTGATGTTATGGGTGTACAAAAATCAATGTTAAAATATTTCAGAAACATTCGTATAAAGTATAAAAGATTAAAAGAAGAACACGAAAAGACAAATCCTGAATTGTCAGAATTCTACGATCGTAAACAACTTCCAATTAAGATATTCATCAACGCCTACTTTGGTTCACTGTCAGCACCTCAAGTATTTCCTTGGGGGGATATGAATATGGGTGAAACAATTACTTGTGTTGGTAGGCAATGTTTACGAATGATGATTATGTTCTTTATGAAAAAAGGTTACAAACCATTGGTTATGGATACTGATGGTGTAAACTTTTCTACTCCTGAAAATATTGAAACACACAAATACATTGGAAAAGGATTAAATGAATTGGTCACAAAAGATAAAGAATACGAAGGTGTCGGTGCTGATGTTGCGGAGTTCAATGATATTTTTATGAGAAACGAAATGGGTTTAGATATTGACTATTTCGCACCAGCTTGTATTAATGTTTCAAGAAAAAATTACATAATCAAATTACTCAAGAAAGGTAAAGAAAAAATTAAATTAACAGGTAATACTATAAAATCAAAAAAATTACAACAATACATTGTAGAGTTTTTGGATGAAGGATTAAAGTTTTTATTAAATGGTGATGGTCATTCTTTTATAGAACTTTATTATTCTTATGTGGAAAAAATATTTAATAAAGAAATACCATTAAATAAGATCGCAAATAAGGCAAGAGTTAAACAAAGTGTAGAAGAGTATAAAAAATACGTAAAGAAAACAACAAAAGCAGGATCTTTAATGTCAAGACAGGCACATATGGAATTAGTTATACTGAACGATTATCCTGCAACTCTTGGTGAGACAATTTATTATGTTAATAACGGATCTAAAAAATCATCTGGCGATGTTCAAAAGATAACTAAACCAACAAAAAAACAATCGGAAGAATATCGATTAAAAAATGGAGTTGAAATGCCATCAGATTTTATTGAAATCAATTGTTATATGATTTCTGAAAAAGACATTTTAGAAAACCCAAATTTAACTGGTGATTATAACGTTGCTAGATATCTTTCAAATTTCAATAAAAGAATTGAACCATTATTAGTTGTTTTTAAACCAGAAATTAGAAATGATATTTTAATTGAAGATCCGAAAGATCGTCAATATTTTACAAAAACTCAATGTGAATTAACTCACGGATATCCACTAAAAGAAGGTGGTCAAGATAATTTTGATGAAGTTATGACTTTGTCTGATAGTGAAGTTATATTTTGGAATAGAGTAAGTCGTGATCCATTTTTTATGTATGTTGAAGATAGTTTAAAAGAAGTGGATCAAAGTTGGGTTGACCACAACAGGAAAGTTTTAAAGTTTCAAGAAAATAGTACACAATCAAATGAGGATGAAATAATTGAAACAAATGGAAATGATTATGCGTTTCACGCAAATCACGTTTAAATTACATTGTAAGGACTTTGTATAGGACGGAATTTCAAAGACTTATTAAGATTTTCAGCTTCGGCCGCCTTTCTTTCCATAAGTTTATCGGGACGTAATCTTTCAAGTCTTTGTTGTAATTCTTCAATTAATTTTAATTTTTCATCTTTAGCTTCGGTCAATAAGGATGAATAATCTAATTTAACTTGACTATCTGGTACTTGTAAATCTCCACTAAATTTACCCCATATTCTTGCTAAACCTTCTTTTGCGTATGCGATAAAATATCTCCTAACCCAAGTTTTTGATGGGTTATTTAATTTGTCCCAAGATAATTTTTCAGTCATTACATCAGATGGTAATTTTACAATATCTTTATTTTGTTCCAAACACTCATCCCTATTACCAGATGTTGTGTCGTAGTACCAATACCAAACTTTGATGTTAGCATTTTGTACCGAACCAAAATCAAATTTTCCCCCAGGAACATTATATAAATGAACAAGTTTAGTTCCGTTGGGTCCAGCTGTTATTCTGTAAGTTAAATCACCACCAATTAATCTATTTTTAAGATTTCTATCTTGCATTCTTAACAATAAATCAAATGCCGGTAAAAGAAAATAAGAACCTGACGCCCCCATTTGTGCAAAACCACCAACACCACCAAAACCAACACCTCCTAAACCTCCAAATCCCCCTAAAAATGGGTCAACAATAGAATCAGATAGTGTTGCTCTTGTAAACCACAAAAGTTCGTTTATTTCTCTACCAGACGGTATCACGTATGTTTGTTGATTTTTAACCAAATCAAAAGAATCTTTTTTTAATTCCCAAGGACCACCTGCTTGTAAACCTACTATTTTTGAGTACGAATAAGTAAATTGAGTTTCGAAATCTAACGCTCTTTGGGTTAAAGCTTTAGTTAAGGATTGATTATCCATATCAAGTCCGATTAATGATCCCCATTGTGATTCGATTAACCAATCGTTTACATATTGTTCATATTCAGATACTGAAAACTCCAAAAAAGTGTCCATTTGTTCTTCTGTTAATTCCACACCTCGGACTGGCATACCTAATAAATGAAGGACTTGGGTATATAATTTTTCTTTTTCGGATTCAGAAATGATAGTAGTACTCATAATTTTTTTTATACTAATAAATATCTTATATTTGAGTATGGAGAATATTCAAATAAAAAATAGACTTAAAGAAGTTGAAAAATTAGATCCTCTTGTGATTTTAGTAAACCAAAAAGTTATTAGATCTTTTCAAAAAGACAATAATATCAGATTTTATATAAAGGATTTAATGAATAAATTATTAAAGGAATTATATGAACCTTTAGGTTATTGGGGTCAAAGTCCTTCGGAAAAAAAAGAAAAACATTTTGGTGTTGTTAAAGATAACTATTGGATGGAGGTTAATCAATTTGATACAAATCATAGTACTCACATTTTATTGTTTAATAGGGTAAATAAATTTATTGTTTCATATTTTAGAAAGTTTAATACTCCATTAAAAATTAATCAATATATTTTTACACCAGAAGATCAATTTCAATTTGATGAAAATTATTATAAAGATTATAAAAAAACAAAAAGTGAAATAGATAGGTTTTTTGTAATTCTAAATCACTATAGAGATAAAATATTTTTACCAGGAAATGACATATATGACGTTATGGTAAATATATGTCGAGGGACAATGGAAAGAGGTCAAAAAGCGCAAGATTTTTATGTGTCAAACATAAATGAAATATTTGATGATATTACAAATATAAAAAGTGTCAAAGAGAGAGGAGAATATGATGATATGACTAAAGGTGTTGATGTTTGGACAAAACATAAAGACGATAAAATTATAACACATCAAGTAAAATCTGTTTGTCAAATACATAAAACAAAAGACGGATACGTTATAAACACAATAATACCACCATCTTCTAGATGTAATTATTTTGTTTTTGTTTGTATCGATGAACGTATTTTAATTTTCTCAATTGATTATTCTAAAATAAGAATAAATAAAGGAGAGGAGACTGTATTCTTCGATAATGATCTTTTATATTTTGATAAAACATATAAATAATGCAAGATAAATTAATGGAACTTTGTTTATTGTCAAGTCAAAAAAATATTGAATTTACATATACAAGTGAAAAAGAAAAATCAAATTACATTACACTTGAGGAAAATAAATTAATAATTAATATTTCTGATTTTGAAGATAAAAAATTCGTAAATAAAATTCAAAATAAAATAGACGAATTAAAAAAGGTTATCAATTAATTCTTTACTAAACGTCTCGGAGTATTCACCATCTCCCATAACCTGATCTATAATATTTTTTTTCTTGTTTAAAATATTATAAATTATTTTTTCTAAAGTGTTTTCAAATATTGGATAATATACGAGAACACTATTTTTTTGTCCGTATCTAAATGCTCGATCTTCCGCTTGTGAATGGTGTGCAGGAACAAAAGACAAATCATTCATAATTACACCTTCGGCAGCAGTCAATGTGATCCCAACACCACCGGCAACAATATTAGAAATAAAAACTTTTATTTTATCCTCATTTTGAAACCTATCTACACTTTCTTGTCTTTTTTGTTTTGACATTCTACCATCAAGTACAACAGAATTCTTTTTATATTTTTCGTGTAAAGTATCTACGGCATTAGTAAAATTTGTAAATACAATTACTTTTTTTCCTTGTTCTAAAAACTTATCAATTAATTCACAAGTGTATGGTATTTTTTCTTGTGATATAATTTGTCTAATTTTCATCAACCTATTTAATGTAACACTTATACTTTCATTATTTTTATTTTCAGACGATATCCTCATAAATTCTTCTAATTCTTCATCATAAAATGTTGACTTTAAATCGAGAAAAATTGGTGTAATTATTTTTTCAGGTAAATCAAGAATGTCTGTTTTCATTCTTCTCAAAACTAAATTTTTAGTCCTTTCTCTTAATTCATCTAAATTACTTGCTCCACTTGTGTTCCACACTTTTCTATTACCAACTCTAAACTGATAACCTTTACAATATCTGTAAACATAACTTTGCCAATTTAATGTCAAAGGTGATCTGACAATTTTTAACAAATTAAAATAATTAATTGGTCTTGATGTCATCGGAGTGCCAGTAAGTAACCAAACTTTTGGAATTTTATCTAATATATCATTTAATAATCGTGTTCTGTTTGCTGTATTATTTGAAATATAATGTGCTTCATCTATTATCGCTAAATCAAAATTTTCGTTAACGATTAATTTGTAATCATCACTGTCTTCACTATTTTCCGTGGTGTGATAATTTTTAATAATATCATAATTGATTATGTAGTAATCGAAAGTAGATCCCCATTTTCTTCCTTCTACGATTAATATTTTTTTGTCCGTGTAATTTTTAATTTCTCTTTCCCAATTTATTTTGAGAGATGCAGGACAGACTATTAATATTTTTTTTACATTTGATTCTATTGAGGCAATAACTGCGGCTGTCGTTTTACCCAAACCCATATCATCTGCCAATATAAATCTATCATTAGCTAATAATTTTTCAATTGCATTTTTTTGATGTTCTAAAGGAGGTCTTTGACTATATTTGGAATAATCTATTTCATAATTTAACTTTTTTTCTTCTTGAATAATGGCCGATTTTGGTATCCACATAGAGTAATTCTTATCACTATCAATTATTTTACCCCATATATGATAAGCTTTATCTGTTTCACATAATAGTTTTTCACACCATATTTTTTCAGGAACTTTTGGTAATAATCTATCTTCTCTTATTTTTTCAGCAAAAGAAGGTACTAAATTTATATATTTTCTTGCGACTTTTGGTTTGATATTATGATATTTTAAAACATACTCTGATTGAGGTCTGGTCAGTTTAAAATTTTTTTGAGTTATAAATTTTTGTTTCCATTCAATCAATTGATTATTATATCCCTCATAATTAGAAAGTATCTCTTTCGCTTCTATTTCAGGTATAGTCTTTTCCATCATATTTAATATAATTAAATAGAATCAAATAATAAACTATTTATAAGGTATGGACAACAAGTTACCAATAACTAGATTAGGGAAATTCTTTTCTCAGGAAGACTTTGATATTAACATCACAATGGGACAGGAATATCTTCACGGAGATATCAATATGAAGTTAGTATTGTACAGGGTAGATAGGCAAAAGACTGATACTGATGATGTGTATGGTGAAGTTGGGTTAGATGAAATAAAATATTTTCCACCTGTAGAAATAAATTGTTTAGTTAAAGTTGAAGAACCAAAAAATAATACTTATAAAAATGGTTTGATAAGATATAATGAACCAGGTAATTTAACCTTTTCAGTTTATATAAAACATTTAAATGAACTTAAAGTTGATGTAAAATATGGGGATTTTATTGGGTATCAAGAATCGGAAACTAAAACCAGATTTTATATGGTAGTAAATGATGGAAAAGTAACATCTGATAATAAACATAATATGTTTGGGTATAAGGCTCATTATAGGACCATAACCTGTACATATGTACAAGACAATATATTTAGAGGAGTATAAATATGCCACTACCAAAAAGAAAAAAAGATATTGTATTATTTGATGGTAAAGAATTACTACCAAGAAGACAAGAATTACTTGATAGAATAGTAAAATCTGACACATATTTACCCGATAGTATACTTCACGACGATATGGATCGTGGTATGTTAGATTATGTGGAAAAAAACTTTAGGGTGGTGTCAGATAACAAAAAAATACCTGTTATACCTAAAATTTTGACAATACAAAGGTGGTCTGAATTACAAAACACGTGGGAATTTGTTGATGACGATAACAATATACAATTACCGTTTATAAGTGTAATAAGACAACCAGATGTTCAATTTGGTACACATCCATCTCTAATTAGAACCATACCAGATAGAAAATTATTTCATTATGCAACGGTTAAAACTTGGAATGGTGGTCAATTAGGTGCCGATGTTTATAAAATTCCTCAACCAATTCCTGTAGATATTACATATGAAATAACGATTGTATGTAATAAATTTAGAGATTTAAATAAATTCAATAAAATAGTTTTACAAAGATTTACTTCAAGACAGGATTATACAACGATAAAAGGTCACTATATTCCGTTGATTTTAGACCAGATTTCGGATACCACACCAATGGATTCAATAGATGGTAGGAGGTTTTATGTTCAAAATTATAAATTTATTATGATGGGATTTTTAATTGATGCGGAAGAATTTGAGGTAAGTCCAGCAGTTAATAGAACATTAATCCTTACTGAAACCGTTGAAACAAGAGAGTTTACTAAAAGAATTGTTCAAAAAACAATTGATATTACTATAGCTTCTTTTGTTGGTGATGGTGTTCAAGTAATTTTTAGTGTTGGTGAAACTATGGGTATTTTATTTTATGTAACAATAAACGGATTAAAACAAGAGGTAGGTATTGATTTTTATCACATTGCAGGTACTTCCAAAATAACTTTTGTTGAACCACCTGTAGATGGTAGTAATATCTTAATCGCTTATTATAAAGATAATAGAAACTTTATTATAGACGAAAATGGAAGACCGATACAATTTACCACAGAAAATTTCATATATGATGGAAGTACTTTAGAATTTATTGTAAGTAATTCTATAGATAGTGTTGTTACTTTAGATATAAATGGTTTAATTGAAGAAGAGGGTGAAGGTTTTACTATTTCAGCCGATAATAAAGTAACGTTAACAAATGAACCAGTAATAGGATCTCGAGTATCAATTTCCTATTTATATTAATCGTCATCGTACAGTTTATCTTTTTTGTTCGTCTTAATTAAACCTTCTATAAGTTTTTCTAAAACTTTATATATTTTAAGTCCATTTTGATCACAATATCTTTTTAAGATTTCGTGATGTTTCTCACTGATTTTTATGTTCTTAAACTCCTTCTCTACGTTCATATAATCATAATTATCTAAAACTATCTTTTTCTATCTTTCAATATAAAAATAAAGAAATCTTTGGTCAAATCAAAGATATTTATTAGAAAAGTAATAAATAAAATTATAATCAAAAAGAAAATCAATGGCAACTTCAAACAGAGTATTTGTATCCCCGGGTGTTTATACCTCCGAAGTGGATTTAACATTTGTTGCACAAAGTGTGGGTGTAACAACTTTAGGTGTTGTTGGTGAGACTTTGAAAGGTCCGGCTTTTGAACCTGTTTTAATTTCTGATTTTGACGAATTCAGAATTTATTTTGGTGGCACATCTCCTGAAAAATTTGGAAATGGTAACCCGAAATATGAATTAGGTTATGTAGCTAGACAATATTTACAAGAGTCAAACCAATTATTCGTAACGAGAGTATTAGGACTTACAGGTTATAGACCTGTAAATACATTTGGTATCGCAACATTAGGCGGTATAACTGTAGATCCAACTCAAGATTTTACCACTCCTTCAGCAAATGCGCCAGGATATATTGGTGCTGGAGCTAATGAAATAACAGGTTCAACTTTTTACGCTGAATTATCAGGTGTAACAGTTGACGGATTACCTTTTTGGGAATATATTCAAGGTCAAACATTTACCGATAGAAGTTTCTTTACTGTAGGTTATGTTCATCCTGATTATGCTGGTATACAATCAAATATAATTCCTGGAGAAAGATATTATTTACCTGGATTGTCAAGAGAAAAAGACGATCCGTATTGGTTTAACCAATTTACAAATGGTACTAATACAGTATATTCTTACATTTTTGACTATTGGTCATTTGGTGACGCAAATGTCAATAACGACGAATGGTTTATAACAAGATTGGAATATACGGCTTCAGTTAATAATGATTATGACGGATTGATTGTAGCGGCACTAAGACCGAGGGGATATTATGATAATGATCAGAATTTAAATTTAGAAGTAACATCATTAACTAATATTAGTATAAGTTCATCGGAATTATCTTCTGATGTTTTTGCGGATTTTACTTTAAGTGTAAATGGTGCATCTGGTGGACAAAAAACATTTACTTGTTCAATGAATGATTCATCAAGTAAATACATAAATAAAACTTTAGGAACTGCGGTATATGACAGAGGTTATACAGATTTTCCTGTTTATGTACACGAAGCTTATCCTAATTTAGTTAGAAGTTTGTGGAACAAAGGTTTAATCAGAGGTTTAAGTACAACATTAGTAAGAGAGTCTGATGGAACTAACTTTATGAAACAATGGGATACCGCAATGTCTCCAATGGTTGTATCTGAAGTTAGAGGTGGTAATGTCGCAGATCTTTTCCAAGTAATAACAATTTCTGACGGTGATTCTTCAAACAGACAAGTTAAGATTGAAATTAGAAACATAAACCTAAATACATCTGAATTTGATGTTATTGTTCGTGATTTTTATGATACAGATGACGCAATCGTAGTATACGAGAAATTTAGTCGTTGTTCTATGAATCCAGCATTACCTGGTTATGTTGCTAAGAAAATCGGTACATCTAATGGTGATTATCCGTTGAATTCTAAATTCATAATGTTGGTAATGAATGATGCTGCTCCAATAGACGCTGTACCTGCAGGATTTAGAGGTTACACAACTAACAGTAATTTTGGTGCGGGATATACATTAGGTGCTGTTATGTTCAAGACCAAATATTATATTTCAGGTGATGTTATGTATTATGATGTTGATGGTAATCCTGTTATAAGTAATGGAGATAAAGTAAGAAAATCTACTTTAGGATTGTCAACTCAATACGGTAATTCATTTGATGCGGACTTATTCGGTTATAAAGGTAAAGGTGCTAATGGAGTAACTTATGGTTTCCATCTTTCATCTCAAGCATCTACTATAACCGGAACTACAACATATCAATATACTCCATATGATTTAGAAGGTTCTGATAAAGGATTATTGGAATTTATAAACTACCGTAAGTTTACTTTCGCTTGTGGTGGAGGTTTTGATGGTTGGGATATCTATAGATCAGCAAGATCTAACGATGATCAATTCTTATATGCTAAAAAGGCTTATATAAATGGAAATACTTCAAATGGTGGTGTATTTGACACAACTACAGGTAATTCTGACTATTACGCTTATTTACAAGGTATTAGAACATTTGCAAATGCTGAATCTGTTGATATAAATGTATTTACAACTCCAGGTATCAATTTCTACGATCACAATCAATTAACACTTCAAGCGATTGATATGATTGAGAATGACAGAGCTGATTCTCTTTATGTTATCAACTCACCAAATAGGGATAATGTTGAGGATATTATTGATAATTTAGAATCTTTGGATATGGATAGTAACTATTCAGCTACTTACTGGCCTTGGATTCAAATTAGAGACGCTGACAATAGTTCTCAAATTTATGTACCACCTACTTGTGAAGTATTAAGAAATATTGCATTAACAGATAATGTTTCTTATCCTTGGTTCGCAGTAGCGGGTTACGCAAGAGGTATCGTGAACTCAATCAAAGCGGTTAAGAAATTAACTTTGGATGAAAGAGATGATCTTTACAAAGCAAGAATTAACCCTATCGCAACTTTTGCTGATACTGGTACTATAATTTGGGGTAACAAAACTCTACAAGTAAGAGAATCGGCACTCGATAGAATAAATGTAAGAAGATTGTTATTGAGAGCAAGAAAACTTATCTCCGCTGTTGCAGTAAGATTGTTGTTCGAACAAAATGATGCACAGGTAAGAGCAGAGTTCTTGAGATTGGTTAACCCAATTCTTGAAGCAATTAAAAAGGAAAGAGGTTTATATGAATTCAGGGTATCAGTTCCATTCACAACTGAAGATTTGGATACTAATACAATGAGAGGTAAAATCTACATTAAACCTACAAGATCCTTAGAATTTATTGATCTTGAATTCATTATCACTCCTGCAGGTGCTACATTTGAGAATATCTAATAAAATCAAATAGTATTTAATAAATCCCCTAATTTTTAGGGGATTTTTTTTTGTCATTTTTATTTATTATAATATTTATTGTAGAGACCATCTGATTAGTATTAAATAAATTTTACTTTATGAATATAGACTTAGTGTGTTGTAATTGTAATGAAACATTCAGTGCAGAATTCAAACATCGTGATAAAAAGTTTTGTAACAGAAAATGTTACTTTGAATATGCTAAAAAAAATAATTTAATAGGGAAACAAAAGGATTCTACTATTAGGGAAAAAAGGACTTGTATTGAATGTGGGGTTGAATTTATAGAAAAAATAAAAACAAACAGAAAACTGTGTTCAAATGAATGTAGACTAAAATGGAATAGTAAACCAGATAATAAAACAAAAAGAATTGAAAAGTCTAAAAACGCTCTAATTAGGAAATATGGTACAGATTCTTTGTTTAAAGACAAACAATTTCAAGATAAAATGAAAAGTAATTTTCAAAAAAAATATGGTGTATCATCTCCAATGTATGTTGAAAAATTTATTGATAAATTAAAAAATACAATAAGAAATAATCATATACCTACATTATTAGATAAGTTAGAAAAAAACAATATTAAACTAATTGAAGAATATATCAATAATAAGGATGTAAATACATCCAGACCATACACATTTCAATGTACAAAATGTGATTTTATTTTCAGTAGTACCATTTTAGGATCAGGTAAAATACCTATTTGTAGAAAATGTTATCCAATATCAAAGAATTCATCTATTGAGAATTTAATTCGTGATTTTTTAAATCAAAATAACATTAAACATATTGATAATAATAGAAAAATATTAAATGGAAAAGAGATTGATATTCTGATAAATGAAAAAAAGATTGGATTTGAAATAAATGGTAACTACTTCCATTCAGAAATATATGGGCAAAAGGACAAAAATTATCATATTAATAAAACAAAATATGCGTATGATAATGAAATTAAATTAATTCAGATATTTGAGGATGAAATCATATTAAAACCAGAAATTGTTATATCAAGAGTTGGTAATTTATTGAATTTAACAAAAAATAAGGTATACGCCAGAAAATGTGATATAAGGGAGGTAACAAAAAAAGAATCCAGTTTTTTCTTGGAAAAGAATCATTTGCAAGGAAATAGTATTGATAAAATAAGGATCGGATTGTATTATAACAATGAGTTGGTTAGTTTAATGACATTTGGATCAAAAAGAAAAGTTTTAGGAAATAAGTTCAAAGTAGAAAAAGAATTTGAACTTATAAGATTTTGTAATATATTGAATACCAATGTTATTGGGGGGTTTTCCAAATTGTTGAAGTATTTTATTTCAACTTACCAACCAAACAAAATTTTAACATTTGCAGATATTAGATGGTCTGGATTGGATAATTTGAATACAGTATATTGTAAAAATGGATTTAAATTCATTGAAAATACTCCTCCAAACTACTGGTATTTAAAAACTGATGATTTTATAAATAGAAGTCATCGATTCAATTTTAGAAAGGATTTATTGATGAAAGAAGGATTTTCCGAAAATTTAACAGAATGGGAAATTATGCAAGAAAAAGGATATGATAGGATTTGGGATTGTGGTTCTATGAAATTTGAACTTAACTTAAATGATTGATGTTCCACGTGGAACAATAAAAGTATAAAAGAATTTTTTTTATATCACCCAGAATATACTAGATCTAGTACTGGAACTGGAAATTATAATATTTATTTGATATATCTAGTTATTTTTTGTTATTCTTCATTTTCTACTGGAACTAGTAATACTGGGTAGTAAAAAACTACGAAAAAAAAATGAGAAAGTCAAGAATAATTACAAAATAAAAAAAGTTTTTTAACTAACGATATATTTATAAGAAAGATAAACAAAAAAATAAAATAGAAAACAATGGCAGATTTACTGATGAAAATGCCGGTTCCATACGAACCAAAAAGGCAGAACCGATTTATCCTAAGATTTCCTTCTTCATTAGGAATTAATGAATGGTATGTATATTCTTCTCAAAGACCAAGTGCTAAAATAAATTCAGTTGAAATTCCTTTTTTAAATACTTCAACTTATGTTGCTGGTAGATTTACTTGGGATGAAATGAAAGTTAATTTCAAAGATCCTATTGGACCTTCAGCTTCTCAAGCCTTAATGGAATGGTTCCGTTTACACGCAGAATCTGTTTCAGGACGTATGGGTTACGCTGCTGGTTATAAGAAAGATGTTGAACTTGAAATGCTTGATCCAACAGGTGTCGCAGTTGAAAAGTGGATTTTACAAGGTTGCTTTTTAACATCTGTTAACTTTGGTAACTTGGATTACAAACAAGATGAGATTGCAACAATTGATTGTAGTTTGAGAATGGATAGATGTATATTGGTTTATTAATACAATATATCATTTACTTATAAATTTGGATTCCATATATTTACTTATACGAGTAGATATATGGAATTTTTATTTTATCTACTCATTTAAAATTTTATATTATGGAAGAAACATTTAAAATAGACCCATCCATTTCATATGATGTTGTGGAGTTACCAAGTAAAGGAATTTATTATGATAACAAGAAAAAATCAGTTAAAGTATCATATTTAACCGCATCAGATGAAAATATTTTATCCTCACCAAATTTAATTCAAACTAATACAGTTATTGATGAATTACTGAGAAGAAAAATATTAGATAGGGACGTTAATATTGATGAATTGGTTGAAGAAGATAGACAATCAATATTAATTTTCTTAAGAAATACCGCATTCGGTCCTGAATATAAGATAACCGCAACTGACCCAAAAACCGAAAAAGATTTTTCTTTTAATGTAGATCTATCTGTATTAAAAATGAAAGACTTTAAATTAAAAGAAGATAGTATGGGTGAGTACTCGTATTATATGGAAAAAAGTAAAACTGAAATTACTTTTAAATTTTTAAATAGGAGACAAGAAAAAGAAATAGAAAAAATCGCGGAAAGTTGGAACGGTATTGGTCAACCTCCAGTTGTAACAAAGAGGTTGGAAATGATGATTAAATCTGTAGGTGGAAATAGAGATCAAATGGGTATTCATAATTTTATTGAAAAATTACCAATTAAGGATTCACAAGATTTTAAAAAATTTGTGAATGATAATAAACCAGGATTAGATTTAATTCAAAATGTAACAACCCCATCAGGAGAGAATATCCAAGTACAAATTGGATTTGGGGTAGAATTCTTTCGCTTTTTCTACGGATTATAAAAAAAATCAATTAAACGAAATTTACTTTTTAGTTAAGAAAGGTTTTACATATAATGACATCATTAATATGCCGATATATGTTAGAAGGTATTATATTGACTTTATTATTGAAATAGAAAATAAAAAATAATCTATTTATTGGTATGCCAGGTATAGTTCAATATCAAAATGTAGGATTATTTGGGTCAGATGAAAAAGGATTTTCTAGAGCTTTAGCCAAATATATTAAAGATAATAATGGTAATCAACCTTCTGATGGTGATTTAAATAAATTATTTTCTTTTTATTCTCCAAATTCACCAAAAACACCTACTGGTGATGGAGGTGGTGCTAATACACCATCTAAATTTAACAAAGCGGTTTCTGGTGGGATAGGAATAGTTGATAATTTGATATCAACACAGTTGACTCAAGGTGCGGTAACATCATCTGGTGAGGGATACGCTATTGAAGAGGTTCTTGATATATTAAGAGATAAAAATAAAACAGCAAAAGAAAAAGGAAAAGTTCTTTTAGATAAACTCGGATCTTCAATAACTGATCAACTTAAAAAGGAATCTGAACTTAGAAATCAAATAAATGCTTCAACAAACTTATCTGGTGAATTATCTCAAAAATTAAGAGATGATATAGAACAGGCTTCCATAAGTACAGCCAAGTTTGGTATTGGGATGAAAGATTTAGGTGAAATATTCACCGAATTAGTAAACCAAAGTGGAAAATTCAATTTAATAAATCAAGAAACATTTGAAAAAGCCGCACCAACTATAAGAGCGTTTTTAGATTCATCAAGTGCTTTAGGTAGAACAATTGCGGAATTTGAAAAAGTCGGTGTCGGTACAAACAAAACAATTGATTTGATTAATAAAGCCGGAACGAAATCAGTTAGTTTAGGTTTAAGTGGTAAAAAAGTTGTTGCTGATATTACTACACAAATTGGAAAATTAAACGAATATGGATTTTCTAAAGGAGTAGAAGGATTAACAAGAATGGTTCAAAAATCTCTCGAATTCAAAATGAATTTAGAGAGTGTCTATAAGATTGCTGAAGATGTTATGGACCCAGAAAAGGCGTTATCATTAAGTGCAAACTTACAAGTCTTAGGTGGAGCTATAGGTGACTTTGGTGACCCGATAAAATTAATGTATAATGCCACAAACAATATTGAAGGTATACAAGACGCGTTAATTGGTGCCGCTGGTTCTTTGGCAACGTATAATTTAGAACAAGGTAGATTTGAAATTACTGGACTTAATTTAAGAAAAGCCAGACAAATGGCTAATGATTTAGGGATAAGTTTAAGTGAATTAACAAAAGGGGCAATTGCTGCGGCTGAAAGAACTTCAGCGGCGACCGCTATAATGAGGTCAGGTCTTCAAATGAGTGAAGATGATAAAGAATTTTTGACTAATTTGTCACATATGGAAGGTGGACAAATGGTTATAAGTATTCCAAAGTCTTTAGCTGATCAATTGGGCAAACCAACAGAAATGGCCTTAGATCAATTGGACGAAACCACAGCGAAATCAATCATTGAATTCCAAAAAAGATTTAGTGAAATGACTGCTGAGGATATTGCAAAAGAACAATTAACAGAAATAGAAAATATTGCTAGAGATGTACAAGTTTTGTCAACATATGCTAAAATTCGAAGTGTAAAATTATTAAAAGAGGCGGGACAAGCTGTTGGTGACGTTACAGGATTAAAAGATTTGTATTCTTATCTTAAAAAAGAAATTTCAGAAGGTGCCTCAAGTGTAAGCGGTAAAGGTGGAAAAGAAAACACTGATAAAGGTACCCAAGCAATGGTAAGTGTTGATAATACATTAAAAGGAAATACTAATCCTGGTGGATTTAGAACTCATACGATGGATTTATATCCACAAGCAATTAGTCAATTTACAAATTTAACAAAAGAAGGTACAGAAGAAGGATCAAAAGAAACCACAGAAAAGATTAAAATAAGTGTTCAAGAAACAAAAGATTTAAATTCAAATATAAAAACAACATCTGAAAAACAAAATAATTTATACTCGACTCAAATTGAAAATCAAAAACAAACAAAAGACTCAATTAATAATGTGGCAAGTAATGTTATTGAATCAGGTAAAAATGTAACAGAAAATATTTCTGAAACAACTGAAAATAATAATAAATTATTTACAACTTTAAAAACTGAAACTAATAAAGTTGGAACAACAGAAAATTTAGATAAAATAAATACTAATTTTTCTTCCGCTATAAACGATATTTTAGTAAAAAAAGAAACAAAAGAATCTAATTTAATTGAAGGAAAAACATCAAATTTTGAAAATTTGGTTAGTTTGGTTACAAATACATCAAAAAATATTTCAGACAATTTAAATAAAAACACTTCTGAAATATTCACAAAGAGTGTTGAAAATAAAAATGAATTTAGTGATGTAAATAAACAATTTACTCAATTGTTTACAAGAAAAGATGAAATAGTCACATCTAAAGAATCAACAAAAGAAGATTTTCAAAATTATTTTCAAAATTTTAGAACATCATTAGAAGAAAATAAAACTAATGTTTCTGAGTTAATTACAAATGAAAAAAATAAAAAAACTGAACAAGTAGAATATAATGAATCAATAAACAAGACTTTAAAAAATCAAGCCGTTACAGTTGAAGAAAATATTTTACCTAAAAATACAATACAAACTGAAAATGTAATTACCCCAAAACAAATTGTAGGTAGACCAACAGAAACTTTAAATACACCGAATGTAATTAATGCCACAACAGAACCTCTTATTTCTGGTAGAAACGAAATAATCGAAAAAACTATTGAAAAAGAACCTGTAACAACAACAGAAACCAATAAAGGTGAATCAAAACCCTCAACTGTTACTATAGTCCATAAACATGAATTTGGTGCGGTTCAATCTTTATTAGATCCATTACAAAGAGAAATGTTTAGAAATCCTGAATTATACCAAACTGATATAAACAAAAGAGATTATAGATCACAAGAGATAGTTTTATCAACATAATAAGATTTTAAATATAAGTCTATTTATTATATAAAAGATTAAATGCCAAGTTATTTAGGTTTTGATGAAACAAGGGTATTCAGAGATTATATTTTAAGTAGGACATTACAACAACCTAATGGACCTCAAACATTTACATCAAGTAATTATGTTGTTCAAAATCTGACTGATTATGCTAATGTCGATCCTGGTGATGTAGTTGTTGGATCTGGATCCCCTGCTCAAGGTGGTAGGGATCAAGAAATTGCTCAAACAAAAAGTATTAATTTATACAAACCAACTGATTATGAATTAATTGAAAATTTAGAAACATTACCAAGAAGAGCCAATTTACAGTTATACCCATATTTTACTTATGAAAGTCATAACTTAATAGGTATTATGGCTTCATCATCAAGTTATGATACCGAATCGGAATTATTTAAGTTTGCTGCTAAATACATAAAGGATGACAGAAATGGTCCCGTTCACGCAAGGATTGCTCAGAATACGTTTGCGGCCACTGTAGGACGTGTTAGAATAGAGGATGCGTTACAAGGTAATACCGCAACAGCGATTAATATATTAACAGGTAGAGAACCTCTAATTGAGGCTAATAATAAAATTAC
>Ga0075473_10000420_pt1 | contig 17440 bp, 48 predicted proteins | sample DEB19_08_DNA_FD_76340 | JGI IMG/M metagenome (GOLD analysis project Ga0075473, IMG submission 76340) | Aqueous microbial communities from the Delaware River and Bay under freshwater to marine salinity gradient to study organic matter... | ecosystem: Environmental > Aquatic > Marine > Coastal ... | reverse complement strand
CACTCGGACTACGGCCGCCTCGGCCTGCGGACGTTCGGCTGGGTGCGTGACGAGTGGGGTCGCCTGCTGGGCGACCTGGCCGATCTCCAGACGGGCGAACTCCTGTCGGACTACCTCATCGAACAGAAGGTCGCATCCGCCCGCCCGCACCACTACATGGAAACGATGCTCAATCTCGCTCACGCAAAGGAGCCAGACGAATGCTAGCCGGTAACGAGTGCAAAACGACCAGCCATCGGTTCTTCTGCTACTGGCCGACCGAAGGCGACCGCCGGGACTTTGCGTTCTACGGCCGTGTTGGAACGTGGGTCAGCCAGAACGCCAAGGTTCTGGACAAGAAGTCGGTGTGCGACTGCGTACGCCTATTGGCCGAACAGTTCCCGGAGCTGGCGCTGGTGGAGGCGCGTGATCACCATGGCCGCCTGGCGAGGTGGGCCAAGTGAACTCTCGCCAGAAGGGCGCCCGCGGAGAACGCAGCGCCGCCAAGGAATGGGCCAAGGTGTTCGGCGGCGAGGCGCGCCGCGGACAGCAGTTCGCTGGCGGAACGGACTCACCTGACATCGTCACCAGCCATGCCAACGTGCATGTGGAGGTGAAGCGCACCGAGCGTGGGAACCCCTACCTGTGGATGGAACAGGCGACCAGAGACGCAGGCGGCAAGATCCCCGTGGTGCTGCACAAGCGGAATCACAAGCGGTGGCTTCTGATTGTGGAGCTGGACAATGCCCAAAGACTGGCGGCGGAAATTGGTGGCCAAGTGGAAGCGGTGGGCGGAGGAGCGGTGGCCGCTCCAGTTCCCAGTGCGGATCTATCTCCGCAGCCCGCAGCAGATGGGCAGTGACCTTGGCTATTTCACCATGGACGACGATCTGGAACGCGGGACGATCTCGGTGCGCAGCGACCTAGATCACTACGTGCTACTGGACACGCTGTGCGAGGAGTGGTCGCACGGCAGGGTGGTTTACCTGAATGACGAGGAGGACAACTCTGATGACCCGTATCACCATGCCACGTTCTGGGCGGAGTACGGCCGAATCCAACACGCCAGCCGGTCGGTCGAATGGTGACCCGTACCTGCATATCTGCGAGGAACTTCACACTCTCCTGTCCCGGAAGCGGGGGTACTACGGGTGCCGGGAAAGCCCGCTGGAAAACGCCCTTGGGGTGCGGGGGGACGGGATTGAGCCCTGGAAATACCAGCTTGCCAGGATCGGAGAAAAACGCCGCCGCCTCCGGGGGCAACTCAGGGCAATTGATATTAGGGAAACATTGTTGGACATCGCTGGCCACGCCGTTGTGGCCATAGCCTGTTTGGACCATGAGGTGGACTATGAATCTGAAGATTGTGCAGTGGCTCCTGCGAAACCGCGAGGCTCTGACAAAGGCCGTGGAGGTCGCAAAGAAGTTCGACCGCGCCGCTCCGTATCTCAAACAGTGGGCAGTGGTAAACGAGATCGCTCAGATCCTGCTGCCCCTCCTGGAAGGCGAGCTGGTCCAGCCAAAGTTCTTCGGTTGGGACGACGAGATCGACACGCCCGCATCGTATGACGCCAAGGTGTTCTCCGCTGGCGCCGAGTGTGCGGCTCTGGGGATCGACTGGAAGGTGGTGGTTGACGTTCTCATTCCGATCCTGATTGCCATCCTGAAGGCGCTCGGCACCGAGGAATGAGCTACGTTCATCTCCCTCCGTACCGTGTCGATTTCCTCCATGTACCGCAGTCGGTGCAGGATGGGGTCGATTGGGGTGTCAGCAGCTACGGGATTCCGCAACTGTGGAAGACCTCCAAGGGCGAGGGTGTGACGGTGGCGGTGATCGACACTGGCGTAGCGCCGCACAAGGCGCTGGAAGACGCCGTGATCGACCACCGGAACTTCAGCTCAGACTCTGACTGCTACGACACCATCGGGCATGGGACGCATGTGGCAGGTGTGATCGGAGCCAGGCGTGGCCTGGCCAAGGGCATTGCCCCTGGCGTGAAGATCCTGTCGCTGAAGGTGCTGGGCCACTCTGGCATGGGATCCAACGATGCTGTGGCGGAGGCCGTTCTTTTCGCCGCCGAGGCCAAGGTCGATCTGGTCTGCATGTCGCTCGGTTCGTCCAAGCCTGACAGCCGGGTGCATGATGCGGTGAAGCGGGCGCAGTCCGCCGGTCTGATCGTCGTCTGCGCCGCCGGGAACGACGGCGGGGCTGTGAACTACCCGGCTGCGTTTGCCGAGACGATTGCCGTTGGTGCCGTGGACAAGAATGGCAACGCCTGTGAGTTCTCTTCCCGCGGCAAGGAGATCGCTGTCGCCGCCCCTGGCCAGGACATCACCAGCACCTGGCTGGCTGATGGCTACGCCACCGTGAGCGGGACGAGCATGGCAGCGCCGTTCGTCGTCGGTGTTCTTGCCCTGTACGTGGCGGCGCAGAAGAAGGAGTCCGGCACCGTGGACCATGCATCCGTGATGCGGGCGCTCTCCGAAACGTGCCGTGACTCCGGGGCACCTGGGAGGGATCCGATCTATGGCTGGGGCCTGGTCGATCCGCACAAACTGCTGAACTACGAAATGCGATTCACTCCTGGAGGAGTAACGCTGTTTATCCCGGGGGCCAAGATCCTGTGACGACCTTCCAGATTGTTTCGCTGTGCGTCCTCGGAGCGGTTGTGCTGTGGCAGTTCGTCGTCCCGCATCTCAAAGGCATTTCGCTCCCCAAGGGCGATCCCATCCTTCGCTGTTTGGACGCCGTCATTCGCATACGGGAGTCCTCATCCTCTCCCGAGGTGAAGGCCGCCTGCAATTCCCTCCTTCAGGCGTTGCTGAAATGAAGCACATCCCCCTCGCCCTAGCTGCCATCCTGGTGGCGGCTTCGTTCGTTGGTTCCCCACGGCCAGTCGCTTCTGGTCCCGTAGCCTCGGCCCTATCGTCGGCACCCTCCACCGACCGGGCGAAGGTGAAAGCCATCTACCGAGCGCTCGGTGATCTGATGGCCAGGGACTCAGGTCGGCTGATCACAACCACCGCAGCCTGGCGAGCGATCTACCAAGACGCTCTGCGACTGGCCGTGGGTGGAACTGACTTGGTCGGCAAGTACCCGGGATTGGATAGGGCCGTGGAGGAAACTCTGGCCAAGCACTACGCGCTGGACAACGTCCCGGTGGACGACGCTCTGGCGAAGCAGATCGTCGCCGCCTGCCGGGCAGTGGAGCGGCAGTGTGAGTGACTTCGATACGCCGTTCTCTCTGCTGAAGGCATACGAAGACGGGCTCCATGGCTGGCAGTACAACGCCCGCGCCAACGTGGAGTTCCTGGAGACGCAGAAGTACCAGTACTTCTCGGAGCCGAACATCAAAGGTTCCGGCATCGGCAAGCGGGCCTTGCTCTGGCAGTACGCCAGGAAGCTGGACAAGCGGTGCTTCACCGAACGGCAGACGACTGGCGACTGCACTTCCCATGGAAGCCGAAACGCCAGGGACATGACCCGGGCCGTGGAGATCCTGGTGAAGAAGGAACCAGAGGAATGGTTCCGCATGGGTGCCACAGAGCCGACCTACGGGTCGCGTGGGCATAGCGGCCAGGGCATGAGCCCCGGCATGGCGGCGCGGTTTGAGCGGGACGTTGGCTTCCTGGCTCGCACCAAGTATGACGGCGTCGTTGACCTCACCGAATACGACTCCTCCATCGGTGCCAAGTGGGGCGCAAGGGGTGTGCCCGAGACAGTCAAAGAGCTGTGCCGAAAGAACAAGGTCGGCGTGATCACTCAGGTCCGGTCGCAGGCCGACCTGATGGACGCCATGTTCAACGGGTACGCGGCGCACTCAGGGCAGTACGCATCCTGGTCGGTTGACTCCAACGCCAAGGGCATCCACTACCGCACCCGCGGAGGGTGGTCGCATGACATGGCAATTGCAGGGTACGACGACTCCCGGGAGTTCTTCCCATTCCGGGTGTGGATGATCGCCAACTCTTGGGGTGAGTGGAACCAGAAGCCGAAGGCGTGGCCGAGCGAGTATGGGGATTGGGTGCCAGGCATGATCCTGACATCGGGCGAAGACTTCGATGTCTGCGTCTCCACCGGAGACTGCTGGGTGTACGGGTCCATCGATGGCTACCCGCCGCAGCGGCTGCCTGATTACGGAACGGTAGGTCTGTTGCGTCATGGCTAGCCTGATTGCATGGGTGCTGTCGCTGTTTTCGCCTGCCGACATGACTGCAGCGGTGGCTGTCGAAGCCTCCTACGTTCTGCACACGCAGGAGTTCCAGGCTCCCGGCAAGAAGTGCTGCGGTGCCTGCAAGGACGGCCGCATCGTCCACGGAGACGGGCACAGCACACCGTGCCCCTGCCCTGACGACTGCCAGTGCAAGACGCGGGGTGCCGTGATTCACCCGCCGTCAGTCCTCAAATGCAAGGACGGGAAATGCGGGCATACGAAATAGCGGACCAGTGTCTCCATGAGAGCGGCGCCAGGGGGCTGAGTAAGTATGCAAGAGAGGTGGCACTTGTGGGCCTGCTTGTGGTCCCGGATGGCGCGATCTCTATGCGGGAGTATCGCCGCCGCATACGCGAGACGTTCCTGCGGACGCACACGGAGTGCGGCAGCCTCTTCCTCATCTTCGTCCTGCCAATCCTGATTTCTCTGATCAGCAACTGGATAGCCAAATGGATTTTGAATCGCACCGATATGAAGACGATTCGGAGTCAGGCGTTCGACGCCTTAATCGACTCATCGCCACTATGGATGGGCACACTCACATCTACCAATTCCCCCAAGAAGAATCAGAGCGAGCGGTCGGAATGATCAAACTGCATGTCGAAGAGGGGCAGTTGCATCCCTACGCAGGGCTCATGCTTGTCAGTCTGTTGAGGAGGGGCGGCGATGAGTGAAGTCGAAATGTGGCTGGTGGTGGTGAGTTGCGTAGCGGCAGTTGTGCCGTGGGCTTTCTCCATGCATGCCAAGGTTGCGGTGATTGCCAGTGCGGTGGAGAGCCTGCCCGAGATGGTGCAGGAACTCCGCAATGCCCTGGCCGAACATGAAGGACGGCTGGACGAGCATGAGAAAGAGATCGCGTCTCTCAAAGCTGCGGCAAGATTTAGTCGTTGAGTACATGCCGCTGGCCAGGATGCTGGCCCGGTTCTTCATTAAGTCACGGCCCGCCTGGCAGAAGGCGGCGCTGCTCCCCGACCTGGAGTCGGAGGGATTCCTGGCCCTGACCAAGGCCGCCCGCACCTACGACAAGACGCGGCTTCCGTACCCCAAGGCGTACTTCGCCCGAGCGGTGATGAACGCCATGTACAAGTGGATCAAACGGGAGAACAGGCAGCCAGCCGATTGGAAGATCAGCCTAGACGAGGCGAGCGAACTGCTGCCGCTGATGGAGTCACCCGACTACCTGCAGATGGCCATCGCTGACCTGGGCGAGGACGCAGAGCTGGCGACCGACCGCTTCCAGCGTGGCCATACCCTGCGGACTATAGCCGCTGACCACCAGATTTCGCTTCGGCTAGCCTCTGTGCGTAGCCGGGCCCTCGCAAAGCGTCTCGCGGAAGCCTTGGAAATCCGGCTTCCGCAGCCCGAGCCATCAGGTGAACGTCCTTTACGTGGTAGTAATCGGAACAGTTCTTCTTCCGGCGGGGCTTCCTCACGCCGGAATCCAAAAGGCTGATCGCAATCTGGTACAGGCTCTTGCCCTGCTTGCGTAGGTCTAACACCTTGCGGCAGACCTCCTGCTCACGCTCGTCCGGCACCCACTCCAGGCCAGCGGCAGACTTGCGAACCGACCAGCCGTAGGGACGCAGCGGACCATACGGCAGCCCGGCCGCCCGCTTGTGAGCGTAGACCTCGCGCTTGCGTTGGCCGTGCATGTCGGACTCTAGTTCACCTGCCGCCACCACAACGGACAGGAAGAACTTGCCGTGCGGGCCGGTGAGATTGTCCGGCAGATCCAGCACAACCAGGGCAACGCCGAGCCGCTCCCACTGGTCACGGGTCACGGCGAAGTCGAACATCCTGCGAAACGCCCGGTCGATCTTGGTGATGACCACCGTGTCGCCTGGCTGCAGCGAGTCGTACATCTTCTTGCCTTCAGGACGGGCATGCAGGCGTGTGTTGTAGGCGGACACATCTTCGTCCACCCACAGCCTGCACTCCTTGTCCTTGGCCCATTCCGTGAGCCGCTTGGTCTGCGCCTCACGCCCGTTCTCTTGCTTGTCCGTGGACACCCGTGCGTAGAGATGGATCATCGGCAGCTCGCCCACCAGCCCAGAAGGAAGAGAAAGAAACTACCCAGCAAGAAATCAGCAACCTCGCTCATCGCTGTACCTCCATCAGTATACGCAAACAAATGTCCTGCAACCTCCCCGCCAACAAGATGAGGATGGCAGTTGCAAGCATGTGCATCAGCCGCAGTACTTCCCTGTACATGGCAGACTCCTAGCAGACAGCGAAATCGAACTCCTCGTTCCCGTGCTTGTCTTTCGTAATGCGGGCGAACACGGTAGATGTTCCATTGCTCCACAACGGAATAGCCCCGGCGGGGTAGTTCTGCTTGTGCAACTCCACGCCTGCAGGCAGTGGGCACCAGTGCCCCCAGACATCATCCAGGCCATCGGCAGGTGCCACGTTCTCCAGCGTGACAAAAGATTTGAACAGCCGCGGGCCAATACCCTTGTAGATACGCTTAATGCAGGACAGCACATGCCGTGGATCTGAGTCTGCCTTGCTGGCGTACTCCAGCAGGCCATGTCGGCCAGCAAGAAACTCATCGACAGTGACGATGGCGTTGAGTCTGTTCACCACCTCAAAGGCATCGAAGAAATCCTGCATTACCTGCGAGTCAGTCATCTAGCACCCCTCCCTCATAGCCTCCGCCGGATGGCACCGCACCACCGGCATCGGCCGACACTAACTTACTTCTCAGCCGCAGCCTTCAGCCGATCCAACAGGATCCGCACTTCGTTGAACGCATGCGTGGCTTCGTCTACCTCTGGATTGCGGATGATCTCCCGCCGCGCCTCATCCAGGTCACGTAGCACCGAGCCGATCAGGTGCAGCAGTTGGTCGTCGGTAAGGGACAGGGTCCGTTTCTGTTGATCACTTGTGGGCATTAACCACCTCCTCCACTTCCACGGTAATGCCATCTTCCCGGCAGGCTTCGATGAGGATCTCACCAACTTCGTCGGTGAATCGGTCGCCAATGTGGATGCCGCCAACCTCGCACCACCCAGTACACACGTAGGGATACTTGTGCCCAGACTCATGGTCGAAACAAATCTTCCTGTGCTTTTGGAACGCCATCACTCCTCCTCCCTCTGTGTGAGTTCACGCACCGCATGCCACGGGCTTTCGGCGGTGCATTTCAGCTCGTTCAGCACAACCTGTTCGATCATCTCGGCAATGTAGTTCAGGTCGTACTCGTCGCATGTCAGTCCTGCGCAGCGCAGCCACTCCGCCACAACCTTCTTGCGAAGAGGAATGAAGTCCACCAGTCGCATCGGCGGGTACGCCTTCTCCAGTGTCCACTTGTCCGCAGCCTTGGCCGTCACGCCTCCTCCAAAAGAAAACGCCGGATCTTTTCAAAGAGATCCGGCTCCACCTCCCGCACAATTCGCTCCGCCTGCACAAGCAATGCGATAGCGTAGTCTACCGTCTGATCAGTCCACCCGTCGACCCTTCCCATCGTTTCCCTCCATGGCGATACCTTCAGCCAAAGTGATGGCGCGAAGAATCTCTCGGGCTGCCTCGCGCTCAACGCATATGTCCATTCCGCAGTCAGTTTCGTAGGTGGGGGACCGCTCTGCGGCCGACTCAATGACCGGCAGGGCGAAGCGAAGCGCAGCCAGAAGTTCCGGTGCCGCAGCTAGCAGTCGGGCATTGGCATCCGCCTCGCCGTCCTCCTTGGCAAAAACCCCGCACACCGCACCGATCCGGCGATGGGTTTGGACGCAGTCGTACATGATCTTGTGGGTGTAGAAGTCGTCCTTTGGTGTTGGCATCACGGACCATGGGCCCGGGGTATGTGGCATCACTCCCTCCCTTCTGCCTTGGCGATGGCTGCGTCCAGCTTCGGTAGAACATCCCGGTGTAATGGGCAGTACTCATCGATCCATATGCGGGCCTCGCGCAGGGCATCCAGCAACGCTGGCGCGTAAGCAAACGCGGGCTCTAAGTCTATCTCATCTAACCACTCGTCCTCGTCGTCCGGGTCATGGTCGTCCGTGGCATGCCAGTGGTCTGTCGCACTACCGCTAATCACGGCAGCGGATACTCCATGGCCGTGGTAGAAAAGGCTCAGGTAATACTTGTCTTCCATCACTCCCTCCCTTCTGCCTTGGCGATGGCCGTGCGGCACACCCGCAGCGTGTCTAGATCGCCTTGGTCCTTGCCCTTACGCAGTCGCCGTGCGCACTCTTCTTCAATCTCTCGCAGAGCTTGCAGCATCTCCGGTGCGGCGGCGATGAGATGGGCATTGGCTTGCACCTCGGCAACTGTCATATCTTCATCGCTGTCGGCCCGGCTGACGCCGACCGAATAGTTCCGGCCCGGCATGTCAACGTGCCATACATCAGACGGCCAGCCCTCGCTTGCCCGCCACGGTCCTGGTGTATGTGGCATCACTCTCTCCCTTCTGCTTTTGCAATGGCGGCCTCGGCTGCATTGCACAGGCTTTCGTAGGACTCGGCATCCTCGCCGTCCCAGTGGTCGATGAACCGGGCTTTTGTGTCTTGCGCGTAGGCGTGTGCCTGCTGGGCTACGGCAAGTAGGTCAGGCGCCGCGGCCAGCAGTCGCTGACTCTCTCTCTTGTCCTTGCCCCTTGTGATGGAGGGGTACTCGCTGTCAGGAAATGGCATCACTCGTCCTCCTCATGGTCCCACTCATAATCCCCAGGCTCCTCGCTGGGGTCATTGATCCACGGCCAAAGCATCTCTTCCTGCTGCAACTGTTCGTAGTCGATGTCCATTATCCCACCTCATGTCTAGCGTGTTCGTCCCACAGCCTCCGCTCCACTGCCTCCAGTGTGCCGGTGTATTCCGAGCGGTCGATGTGCGTGAAGTACTGCCCGTTCTTCAGGGAGCAAAGCACCCCTGCCCCGTCGTACACGTAGACGGTCAGCACATCGTCCGGCACATAGCCGAAGTGGTCTTCCAAGATGTCTTTCTCCAGCCCCCGTGTGGCCTGGTTCCGTGTCGCCTGCCAATCTTCAAAGGTCATCACGCAATCTCCTCTGGTTTCTGGTGTTGCTCCAAGCATTGGCCCTCAACCCACGCAGCGGAATCGACATCCCCGCTAACAACAACCACTCGCATACCGGCGAAGTGAGTGAGTTCGCTGCACATGTGGGCCAGGTCGTCCAGGTCAAAGCCGTCGATCATGTAACGCAATTCCTGCACTGCATCGGAGTCCGACAAAACTTTGAGTGGGAGCATCACGCAATCTCCAGTGGGTGCATACGAATGCACTTGGTCAACAGACCCAAGGCACGGGCAGTCTTGTCCAACATGGGAAGAAAACGAATCCACCCCTCTCGCTCATTCCGCTCGGCGCATTCCTGCTGGGCGAGGTGGAACGCCTCGGCATCAGCGGTGAAGCAGTCGCTGGCGTGCGCATTGACACGCTCAACAGTGGCATGTCGGTTGTCGATGATAAACGCTCGGCCACGCTCTAGTCGCATCACGCAATCTCCAGTAGGTGAAGGATGTCGGACAGGACTGACTTCTTGTGGGCACACTCCAAATAATTTGGATCGTCTTCTTCGCATGACCTCATGTAGCCATCGGTGCTGTCCATCGCTACATAGATGGCATCCCTCAACTCCTCGGCCTGCTCGTCGGTCAGTTCAATGGTTGGCATTGGATTCCTCGTCGGCGGGCCAGTCGGTGATATGACTGGCTGTGTCGGGTTCGTACACGTTGTCTCCGCGTTCGTCCAAGATGGCCACAAGAACCAAGGTTTCCCGCTCTTGCGGGTAAATGGTGGAGCGGCAGAACGCCACCGCATCATCGGCATCGTCGGCTTCCCAGTCGCCGTCGTACACCTGTCCGGTGTCGTCATAGTAGCCAATCAGTCTGTAGTTAGGCATGCGCCATCTCCATCCTCACGTTGCCGCGCTCGGCATCGAACCGATAGTTTGCCGACTCTTCAGCAGTGTCCACGCGGTAGTCCTCTGGCAGGAACCATCGGCTCATCAGTTCAACGGCGGAAGCGGCAGCCTCTTCAGGCGTTGCGAACCGCAGCGCATTGCCGGCCCACTCTCCGTGGACCAGGAACATAGGTCGATAACTCATCGCATCTCTCCTCTCCGTTGCAAGTTCCGGTGCGCCAGTTGCAACAGCACACTGAGTAGATCGCACCTATATGCCAGGTTCTCCCGCTCGTCCACATCTCCACCGCAGAAGCCCTCATTATCCACCGTGCGTTCCACCTCCACGGACAGGCAGTCGGTGACAGCCTGCAACTGACTGCTTGTGAGACGCAGCGAAACGTCGATGTCTGCGATCTTGGCTGAGACTCCCATCACTGCACCTCCACATTGCTCTCGGTTTCAATCCACACTCTGGCCCCGCAGGACAGCGGGCAGTCCGGCTGATAGACCACCGTGCAAGGGCCGTCGATCCGCACGGAGTGTGCGTATCGGTTGTCCTTGTAGGTCTTCACTGTCAGCACCGGATCCCGCGATCCGTTCTTGGCGTTGGCCTTAATGATGTGCTGGTTCACATGGACTATGGTCTTCACGGCTGACTCCTTTCAGGCAACTCCATCGAAAATCCAGTTGTTGTGACGGCACGGCGCGTCCATCTCCTCCACGCTGCACTCGTCGCCCTCAAACCGCTGGTGATGGGCGGCGAACACATGCGCCCTGGCCTTGGTGAACGGGCCGAAGACGTTGGTGTAGACGTTCAGTCCACGCCGCTTCAGGGCAATCACCACATGATCCTGCTTGGACTCGTCCTTCTGCTTTCTTGCAGCCATCTCAATTCTCCGTACGCACTACCGAACACCGCCCCCCGTGGAGTGAACGCCACTCCCGGGCGTAGTCCTCTGCATCTAGGCGGGTATCAAACACCGCCAGGATTCCTTCCTTGGTTCGCACCGCCCACATCGGACACCTCCATGCCTTCCTTGGCGTGATAGGGGGCGGCAAACGCCGCCTGCCCAATAGCATCCCGGCGAGTCGTCCACACAAGAGGATTGATCTCGCCATCCGGGTACACCACATGCCACCTGACAGGCCACCGCCCGCTGTGGCCACCGACACGCAATAGCCGCAGCGGAGCGATGGACTTAGGGCATACGACCTTGGCGTCGTAGCCTTTTGTTTCGCTCACGTTCACACGCACCTCCTCATACAGCCAGAAGTTTCGGACAGTCCGAATCGATCACCCCGTGCAGACGCTGCGTCCGGGGTTGCAGCTCACCGTATGCCTTCAGCACCTCGGTGACCGCATTGAAGTAGGCCCACAGCGTCGGCTGCCGGAACTCCGGGTGCTTCGGCTCTTCGTACTCCTGCAAGACCTCGGCAATCGCACGGGCCGGGATCGCCTTGGCCCTGTACGACCGCAGCACAAGGTCATGCAGGTGTGCCAGCCCGTTGACCGGAGTCTCCTTGTAGACCTCCAGCCTGCGCTCCTGGTGGACACGCCGCTGCACTAGCCTGGCGACACCGTCTGCGATCAGTCTGGGCAGACGATCCAGCACATAGCGGGTGTGCTTTGTGCTGATCGTCACCTCGCTGGAGAATGCCAGGTTGTCACAGACGAACACCCGGGAACCCAGTGCCAGCCCGACCGGAAAGGTCTTGTCATGGCTGTTCCTGATACCGATGGTCGTCGCATAGTCCGTACCACCAGCCAGGGTGAGGATCCCGAACATTCGCAACCCGTCCTTGGCGACGGCGAACGACCGCTCACTGACTGCCAGACCCGTGGACTCAACGGTCTTGGTCACCTGATCGATGACCAGATCATGGGGCACGGGCTGCCAGGTGTTGGTGGGTTCCGGCATGGGCAGGCCACGGATCTCGTCCAGGCCAGCCAGCCGACCACCGGCATGCAGACACAGGCTACTCATCGCTTTCGCTCCTTTCGTAACTCTTCAGGCGGAGGTCAAACGCCCCGCACCTGTTGCCATTACAATCCCTCACAGAACCGTCCAGTTCACCGCGGGCGACACGGTCTGCCACCTGCCGCAGCAGGCGGGCGACCTCCTGTTCGCCGTCCACAGAGAAGGCGTCGTTGTCGGTTTCAATCTTCACTCGCAGCATCCGCTTCCTCCTCCGCCAATTCGGCGTAGTCCCCAAGAATCAGATCGATCTCTTCACTGGTGCCACACGCCTCCAGTTGGTCGTACAGTTCCGATGCCTCATCGCCCTGCATGAACACGGTGCCGTTGTCGAACCGCAGCAGCAGGCCGTAGCCCAGCCAGTAGTAGTCGGCCATGTCACACCTCCCCGCCAACATGAGAAACGTACATGTCACACTTCGCACCAAGGGCATGCCGCAGGTACTGTTCGGCAGACTCCCTGGTGGGGAACTCCCGCACCTGCCCGCTGTCCAGGGGCACGTTCTTCACGTTGTCATCCCTAGTCAGGTACATGGTGAGGTCATCCCACCGCATCTTCAGCACATAGGGCATGTCACACCTCCTCTCCGGAGAATCCGTAGTCCACGCCCATTCCCCGCGTGAACTCGCCGTTGATTCGCACAATCACGCCGGGCTCAAACTCGTCGCCCAGCAGCGAATGCCAGGCGTCGAACACCTGCCCGGCCGTCGCCCGCACATGGGGCAGAACTACCGGGAACTCCACGTTTTGGTAGATCCCTTGGGATCCACGGGGCCGCACATCAATGGCGGCGATGTACCGATACTGGGGTCGCATATCACACCTCCTTCACGGGTTTGGCATTCCGCTGAAACGCGAAAACCATGCCATGCGCACGCGGCAACGCACCGCACAGGCTGTAGTCGGTAGCCCTGTGCAGGTCACCGAACATCTGCGGGGTGGCCCTGTCAGTGCTGACAGTCACCCAGCGGCCTGAATCGTCTACAGTCGTCAGGCCATGCCTGGCGACCACATCACGCAGTGTCATGGCGCACCTCCTAGAACTGAACAATTGTACAGGCTGCGCCACGCGGCGTCATGCCGTTGCTTTGCGGTTGTAGGAGCCCTTGCCACGCAAGGCCCGCACAGCCTTGCCCGCCTCGCTGCCAGGGGGTTGCGTCCCATGGATCAGCAGGGCGAACGATCCACCAGTGAGCGAGTACGCATGGTGGTCGTCATGGTCGATTTCCAGGCCCAGATCGGCGGCCTGTTGCTCGCTGTAGACGACGACCGACTCACGGAACCCGTATTCATCGATGAGCGAATCCCAGCGTCCGCCACGGCTGGCAGTCAGGGCCAGGTTGGACGGGATGACATCCCGCCGCTTGGCCCAGAAGGGCAGCATCTTGGTGTACGCATAGAACCGCATGTCCGGCCGTCGATTGCACACCTCCAGCCATGCGTCGAAGTAGTTGAGGAGTTTGAAATCCCCAGCCACATGCAGACGCACAACGGCGGCATCGTCCGGCAGCGCCGCCACCAGGGCGGACGCACACTTCATGGGAGAACTTGCAGCCAGGCCAAGGGCGGCCTGAGTGTTTTCCTCCCTGAAATCGAACACGTTGCTGTACTGCGCCTCTTGCGAGGCGGAGAAGCACCGGAAAACGGTGTGCTTCCCGTCTACGATCCGGCGGGAGCCGTCATTCTGCACCTCGGCCCAAGACTTGCAGTCCTTGGCACCAGGGCAGGTCACTCCTGACAGCATGTCGAAGGAGTAGACGCTGACGCCCAGCCTAGCCTCCAGACGGGAGAGCTTGGCGTTTGCCGGTGCATAGCGAACACGCATATGCACCTCCATGAAAAGAACCGACTACCAGGCGGTAGCCGAATGCAGCCGGGCGCACGGAATGCTTTCCCCGGTTCTCTTGGCGTTCCCGTAGCCCGTAGACCTGGGTACTACGCCCGACCGCATTCGGACACCGTCAAACGGCAGCCGAACCCGGACAGCGTGATCTACATGCGACAGCACAGAGCCGTCGCCACATGCGGGCACATATCGCCTGCATGGCCACCCTGCCCGGGGTCGAATCCCGTTAGACCGCATCACACGCTGCTGGCGAACCAGAGCGCCGCCCACAGCACCTCCCACGGATCCGTGTTATACGGATACACATGGAGCCTGTAGTTGACATACATGTCGAAGTTGTCTGGGTCGATCACGGAAACCTCCCATGGCTGCCCGCATACGCAGGAAGTAATACGTTTAATTCCCGCGTGATTGGCCGTCGTCGGCCGTTTAGTATGCCCGATACCCCCCGGGGAAAACCCGGAAAGTTTTAGGCTATTTTCGACGTTCGCTGCCCGCCCGATAGTATCAGGCAGGCAGCGTTCGTCGGGCCGTTGCCGATACCGTTATACGTTCGGCCGTGGCCGATTGTACGCCGTTGTCGGCCGTTGTCGGCCGTTGATATATGCCCGATACCCCCGGGGGAGACTTTCGGAAAATAATGTTGACACTACCGCCGATATATGGTCTAGTAGTGGCATGTCGGGAACGAGTGATTCCCGAAATAACCCCGGGAGGTATCAGGCATATGGACACTTACAACCCCGCGACGATTTCGGAAACGGAGTTGGCCGCCATGTTGGCACGGTTGGATCGATACCTGGATCGGCACGGTTCCCCCTATGGGGAGCAACCGATCAGGCTAGACCAGCGGGACGATGTCAAACAGTCGATAGTGTCGGAATGGTGGGGCGACGATTGGACAGCCCGGGAGATGGAATCCCTAGCCAAGCACGGCCGGACGCTATTCCCCCCGACACTGTCGGACATGGGCCGACACTTGCGGGCAATCCTATTTCACGCGGGCCGGTGCCGCCGGAAGGGTTGGCGAGCCGCCGGGTCTACCTACCGTGTGGCGGATCGACGCCGGGATGCGGCGGAGTTTTCCGGTGCCGGGGCAGCGTCCCGGGCATCGGATCCGGCGCGGATTGTGTCGGCCGTTGAATCGGCCACCGGGGAACTAGTGCTTTCCCGGGATGCCCAAAAGCACCGTTCCCGCCGGGGGTTGCCGCTGAAGTATCGGGGCGGGGTGTCTTTCACGCCCACCGATGCCCCAGCAGCGTACCGCGTGATGCGGCGGCGTGGCCGGAAGGTCTACACTGTGGACATTGTCGGGCGGTATGAGACTCATACCGCCATTGAGATCAGGGAATCCCGCGATCATCGGTTTGAGCGGGTGGGGAGCGTTCCCCACCGGATAGAGGCGAATGCCCACTATCGGCCGACGTTGGGCATCGGGCGGGTTGTGAGGTCAAAGCCCAACCCCGCCCGGGCGAAAAGCCGGGAACGGTTGCCGCAGGGGGTGACAGCGGCGGATTGTCGGGAGGTTGTAGGGTAGGGTTGGCCGATGCATGCCCACCGGGGCCGGGGATTGAAACCGGCCCCGGTGGGGAACCGGCCAACCGGGCCGGGGGAATAAGTACACTGACGGCAAAGCGTAAAGGGCTGGAATCGTTAGACTTACGACGGGGCTGGGGTTGGGGTTGTCGCCACTAGGCAGACGACCCCGACCCCCCCCTTTCGCCGCAGCGAATCATGTCAATTCCCCTCCTGACTTTTTTCACCCCCTTGGCCCCCACATGTTTCTCCCGGCCAAAACCCACTTTCCCACCCTCCCGCGGCCTGTTTGACGCCGTGTGTCGCCCGGGCCTCTGGCTTGCGTTCTAACGGCCGTTCGCTCCCCGTGACGCCTGTGGACACTTGTCTACTAGGTCGGCCGTCTGGAGGCATTCTGTGGCTTGTCGCTGTTGTTGCAAGGAAGGGTGCCCATGCGAGTCCTCGGCGGACTGCTACCCCGGCTACTCCTGCTGTGGCGGTGAGTGCCAGGCTGACCCGTGCGGCTGTGGGGACTGCGAGTGTCTGGCTCCTTCGCCACGCACCGGGGAGTGGACCGAGGGCATTGACGACTGCGTCGTTGCCGATGGCGTCTGCGAGCTTGGGGCTGGCGAGTTCCAAGGCGTTGGCGCTGGCATGGGGGTGCAGTGGGCCGAGGGCTATCTGGCCAGCAGCGGCGGGTGCAAGTTCCTGGTCCAGTCGGCGTACGGCTCGCCAAACGACTCTGGGGTCTACTGGCGGATCTGGAAATGCGACGGCGACTCCTGGGTAGATGTATCTGAGGAGGCACTGGAGCCAGACCCCTTCTACCCGGCGACCTTCCTGGAGAACGGCTGGTGGTGCAAGCAGGGTGACTGTGACGAAACGCCGCCGTGGGGGGTGCCGTCATGCGTGTGCCTGCCGTGCGAGGAGTGCGAGGTAACACAAAATGATGGCTACGATGCGTATGGGCCGCCTCCAGGCGCCCCGTACTGCTTAAACAGTGATCGTACGCAAGGGATTTACACCTCTATCCCAGTCGGCGCGCCGGTGAGCTGGAAGGCCGGATACCCCGCGGCGCTAAACTCATGCGCGTACGCACTTGTGCAAGACGAGGTCAGGGCGTCATGCATTGCCACGGGCTGTTCCACCATTGGCGGAGGCTTATGCTTTTACATTACGACGAAGAAATGGCGCCTGTTGGTGGTAAATTGCACATCAGGGACTCTGCGTGATGTGACCGCAGAGGCGCTGAATGACGCGGGCGAGACGACGACCGATGGGGCAGTTGGGTTTGGATGCGATCCGACAACGTATGTATGCACAGACACGCCGACATACTTTCCGGATCCAGATGTGAGCTGCGATCCGTGAAAACGCTGTCAATGAAGTCCCTGCAGAGGACCGCGCTTTCCAGGCCGGAAGGGTATCTGGAAGATGTTTTAGCAATGGCCACAGTGGACGGCGACAAGGTGCTACTAGACGACAAGTCGTATGTGCATCTGCTTGCCAAATACCGTCCCAGGCGAACCTACTCCGCCCCAGTGGCCGGGCCGGGGTCAGAGCTGAAGGCGATCCTGGGCAAGTGGCTCGGGATTGCGTCCAGGCCAGGATGTAAATGTAACGCCCGTGCCCAGAAGATGGACGAGAACGGCTGCCAGTGGTGCCTGGACAACCTGGACGAGATTGTCGGCTGGCTGAAGGAAGAGCATGAGCGGCAGAAGGTGCGGCTGCCGTTCGTACCCATGGTTGCGAAGCAGCTCGTCAGGCTGGCGATACGCAACGCCAGGAAGAAAGGCACTTGTAGGTAGGAGGTAGCCAATGATTATCACAGGCGTCGATCAGCACATGCTCGCCAACAACATGGCCAATCAGGTCATGGGGGCGTGGGGCAAGGAAAACGATTCCCGCGTGGCCCAGGCCAGGGAAATGCGCCGCATGCAGCATGAGCAAGCCATGATGCAGATGCAGGCGGAAATCGCCCGCAAGGACCGAGAGGGCGAGATGGTCCGCCAGATCATCGCCTCCATGTGAACCCGTTCT
>Ga0075473_10000418_pt1 | contig 17532 bp, 15 predicted proteins | sample DEB19_08_DNA_FD_76340 | JGI IMG/M metagenome (GOLD analysis project Ga0075473, IMG submission 76340) | Aqueous microbial communities from the Delaware River and Bay under freshwater to marine salinity gradient to study organic matter... | ecosystem: Environmental > Aquatic > Marine > Coastal ... | reverse complement strand
ACGTCGACATCGACCCCTCGGAGATCGGCAAGAACGTCGCCGTCGAGGTGGGGATCGTGGGCGACGTGAAGTGGGTGATCCCCGCCCTCACGACCGCCGCCCGCCGGCGCACGGACGAGGAGCGGGCCGGCTACTTCGCCGAGCTCGCCGAGATGCGTGCCGCCTCCGAGACGGTGAGCTGGCACGGGTCCGGCGCCTGGAAGGATGGCCTCCTCTCCGCGGACTACGTGATCACCCGGCTCGGCGAGCTGACCGGCCACGAGGCCTCCTACGTGGCGGACGTGGGCCAGCACCAGATGTGGCTCGCCCGCTACGGCGGCTTCCGCCGGCCCAACTCGCACCTCTCCTCGGGCGGCCTCGGCACGATGGGCTACTCCCTCCCCGCCGCGATGGGTGCCGCGCTCGGCAACCCCGAGGTGGAGACGTGGGCGGTCTGCGGTGACGGCGGCCTCCAGATGGTCACCCAGGAGCTGATGACCGTCGTGGCGGACCGGATCCCCGTGAAGATCGCGCTCCTGGACAACAAGAAGCTGGGGATGATCCGCCAGTGGCAGGAGATCATCTACTCGGGGAACTACCACTCCTCCACGCTGCCCGGCCCGGACTGGGCGAAGCTGTGCGAGGCGTATGGCGTCCCCTGCTTCCGGGCACGGACGCCGGATGAGGTCGACCCGGCGATCCGGGCGGCCCAGGCGGTGGACGGACCCGCGATGGTCTGGTTCGAGACGGCGGAGACGCAGAACGTCTTCCCGATGATGCCGGCAGGCAAGGGCCTCTCCGATCTCATCGAGACGTGGGGCGAGGGAGCGGAGGAGCGGTGATGGCGGCCACGAACGATCCGGCCACGGCGATGGAGCGCAGCGTCCCCGGGACGGGCGAGCGGGAGCGGCACACGATCGTCGCGATCGTCTACGACCGGCCCGGCGTCCTGAACCGCGTCGCGAGCCTCACCCGCGCGCGGAACTTCAACATCGAGTCCCTCACCGTCGGCCAGACCGAGCGGTCGGGGATCTCGCGCATGACGATCACGCTCAATGGCGATGCCTTCGCCGTGGAGCAGATGACGCGCCAGCTCCAGCGGCTCGTGGACGTGGTCACCGTCGTCTCCCTGCCGCGCGAGGGGACGATCCGCCACGAGCTCGTCCTCATCAAGGTGAGCGCGCCGGCCGCGCACCGGGCGGAGGTCCTGAAGGCCGCCGAGCTCTACAAGGCGGCGCTCGTCGATCTCGGCGACGATACCGTCGTCGTGGAGTACGCCGGCACCCAGCAGGACGTGGACTCCCTCATCGGGATCCTCGCCGGCTTCGGCATCCGCGAGATGGTCCGCACCGGCGCCGTGGCGATGAGCCGCGGCTCTGCCATCGTGGAGATCGACGACATCCTCCGGTCGGGTATCGTCCCGGCCGTTCCCCCCAGCGCCTAAGGAGACCCCCAGATGCCCGCGAAGATGTACTACGACAACGACGCCGACCCGAAGGCGCTCGCCGGCCAGACGATCGCCGTCATCGGCTTCGGCAGCCAGGGCCATGCTCACGCGCAGAACCTCCACGAGTCCGGGCTCTCCGTGATCGTGGGCCTGGCGCCCGGGAGCAAGAGCCGCGCCCACGTGGAGGCGGCGGGGATCCGGGTGATGGACGTGGCGGACGCGGTGAAGGCCGCGGACGTGATCATGATCGCGGTCCCGGACACGGTCCAGAAGGCGGTCTACGAGGCGGAGATCGCCCCGAACCTCCGGCGCGGCCAGCTCCTCATGTTCGCCCACGGCTTCAACATCCGGTTCGGCCGGATCGTCCCGCCCGACTTCGTCGACGTCGGGATGGTCGCGCCCAAGGGCCCCGGCCACCTCCTCCGCTCCGTCTACGTGGCGGGCGGCGGCGTCCCGGCGCTCTACGCGGTGGAGCAGGACCCCTCCGGGACCGCCCGCGCCCGGACGATGGCCTATGCGCGCGGCCTCGGCTGCACGCGTGCCGGCATCCTCGAGACGACCTTCGCCGAGGAGACCGAGACCGACCTCTTCGGGGAGCAGGCGCTCCTCTGCGGCGGTGTCTCGGCGATGGTGAAGGCCGCCTTCGAGACGCTCGTGGAGGCCGGCTACCAGCCCGAGCTCGCCTACTTCGAGACGATGCACGAGCTGAAGCTGATCGTGGACCTCATGTACCGCGGCGGCCTGAACTTCATGCGCTTCAGCGTCAGCGATACCGCCGAGTACGGCGACTACGTGAGCGGCCCGCGCGTCACGGAAGGCGCCAAGGCGGCGATGAAGGACGTCCTCACGGATATCCAGACCGGTCAGTTCGCCTCCCGCTGGATCGCGGAGATGGAGCAGGGCGGTGAGGGCTTCCGGCGGATGCGCGAGGCGGATCGCGGCCACCAGATCGAGGAGGTCGGGGCGCGCCTGCGCGGCCAGATGACCTTCCTCAACCCGGTCGAGGTGAAGGCGGGTGACGCCCAGGCCTCCGCCGAGTCCTCCGGGTCCAAGCGATGAGCCGCGGCAGCGGGGATCCCGGCGTACGCGGGGCGGCCGGGCCGATCCGGATCTTCGACACGACGCTGCGGGATGGGGAGCAGGCGCCCGGCGCCGGCCTCACCGTGGCGGAGAAGCTCGAGGTCGCGCGTCAGCTCGTCCGCCTGAACGTGGACGTCATCGAGGCCGGCTTCCCGGCTGCCTCGCCCGGAGACTTCGAGGCGGTCCAGCGGATCGCCAAGGAGACGAAGGGCGTCGCGGTCGCCGGTCTTGCCCGCTGCCGTGACGGTGACCCCCAGCGTGGCGTGGAGGCGCTCCTTCCCGCGGAGCGTCCCCACCTCCACCTCTTCATCGCCAGCTCGGACATCCATCTGAAGCACAAGCTGAAGATGACCCGGGAGGAGGCGCTCGCCGCGGCGGTCCACTGGGTCGCCTACGCGCGGAAGGCGCTCGGCCGGGACGCGGAGATCGAGTTCTCCGCCGAGGATGCGAGCCGCACGGAAACGGACTTCCTCCTCCGTCTCTACGAGGCGGTCGTGGATGCGGGTGCCACCACGGTGAACATCCCGGACACGGTGGGCTACGCGATCCCGTCGGAGTTCGGCGATCTCACCTCGCGTGTCGTCGAGCGCGTCGGGTCCGGCGCGGTCGTCTCGATCCACTGCCACAACGACCTCGGCCTCGCGACGGCGAACACGATCGCCGCGGTCCAGGCCGGCGCGCGGCAGGTGGAGGTCACGATCAACGGCCTCGGGGAGCGCGCGGGGAACGCGTCGCTGGAAGAGGTCGTCATGGCGCTGCGCACGCGCGCCACCCTCTTCGAGCTGGAGCAGAGCCGCGTCCAGACCGAGCAGATCACGGCGGCGAGCCGGCTCGTCAGCAACCTGACGGGCTTCGTCGTCCAGCCGAACAAGGCGATCGTGGGCCGGAACGCCTTCGCCCACGAATCGGGGATCCACCAGGACGGCGTCCTGAAGAACCCCCTCACCTACGAGATCATGACCCCCCAGTCCGTCGGCCTCTCCGGGAGCCGCCTCTCCGTGGGCAAGCTCTCCGGCCGCCGCGGCGTCCAGGGGAAGCTGAAGGAGCTCGGCTACGACCTGGAGGGGGACGCCCTCGATGCCGTCTACAAGGCGGCGGTCGCGCTCGCGGACGAGAAGAAGGAGGTCACGGACGAGGACCTCGCGGCGCTCGCCGACCAGCGGCTCGTGGAGGCGCCCGCGGAAGGGTCCGCCGCCCGGATCGCCCTCGGTGGCTGGACCGTCACCTCGAGCGATACCGGCGATGCCACCGGCAGCGTCACCGTCCTCCTCGGCGGCGAGCCGCACAAGGCGGCGGGGACGGGGAACGGCCCGGTGGACGCGCTCTTCGGGGCGATCGATGCCGCCGTGGAGCCGCGCTTCGGCTGGCACCCGGTCCTGGTGGACTACGAGATCCGCGCCGTCTCCGCCGGCGAGGATGCCCAGGGACGGGTCCTCGTCCGGGCGCGCCGCTCGAACGACCCGGACGCCGAGCAGGGCACGGCGACCGGCCACGGCCTCTCCACGAACATCATCGCGGCCTCCCTCGAGGCCTATGTGGCGGCGCTCGAGAAGCTCCTCGGCGAGGATGCCGGGATCGGGGCGCCCGCCGCGCGGCGGCGCTCCCTGTGAGCACCGCCCGCGTCGTCGCGATCCCCGGCGACGGGATCGGGCCGGAGGTCGTCGCGGCGACCCGGATCGTCCTGGACGAGGTCGGGCGCCGGTTCGGCTACACCCTGGAGTGGTCCGAGATCCACATGGGCGGGATCGCGATCGACACGCACGGCGAGCCGATCCGGGACGCGGATCTCGACCACTGCCGGGCGGCCGACGCCGTCCTCCTCGGGGCGGTGGGCGGCCCGAAGTGGGACATCCTCGATGCCTCGCTCCGCCCGGAGAAGGCGCTCCTCCGCCTGCGCAAGCACCTCGGGCTCTTCGCCAACCTCCGCCCGGTGGCGGCGGAGCCTGCCCTGATGAGCGCCTCGCCGCTCCGGCCGGACCTCCTCGCCGGGGTGGACATGCTCATCCTGCGCGAGCTGACCGGCGGGCTCTACTTCGGGGAGCGCCAGGAGCCCTCCGGCGCGCCCGGCGAGCGATCCGCCTACGACACCCTCGTCTACACGGAGGAGGAGATCGCCCGGATCGTGCGCCTCGCCTTCGAGCTGGCGCGCGGCCGGCGGAAGCGGGTGACGAGCGTGGACAAGGCGAACGTCCTTGCCTCCTCCCGCCTCTGGCGCTCGGTCGCCACGGCGATCGCCCCGGAGTTCCCGGACGTCACCCTGGAGCACCGGCTCGTCGATTCCACGGCGATGCAGCTGATCACCTCGCCCGCGATCTTCGACGTCATCGTCACCGAGAACATGTTCGGGGACATCCTCTCGGACGAGGCCTCGGTCCTCGCGGGCTCGCTCGGGATGCTCCCCTCCGCGTCCCTCGGGGAGCGGCGGACGGAGCACGGGATCCTCGGCGTCTACGAGCCGATCCACGGGTCGGCGCCGGATATCGCGGGCCAGGGGATCGCGAACCCGGCCGCCACGATCCTCTCCGGGGCGATGCTCCTCCGCTGGTCGCTGGGGCAGCACGCGGCCGCGGATGCGATCGAGCAGGCGGTCCGCCGCACGCTCGAGGACGGGATCCGGACCGGCGATCTCATGGGTGCGGACGGAGCCGCCCGCGGGTGGCAGCGCGTCGGCACGGACGGGATGCGGGACGCCGTCCTCGCGCGCCTCTAGCCGGGACGCGCGGAGAGCGCCCCGGGGGGGCGGAGAAGGAGCTTGACGATGGGCACGAGCGGGGGGACCGCGCCGGTCATCCTCTACGACACGACTCTCCGCGACGGGACGCAGGGCGAGCGGATCACCCTCTCGCTGGCGGACAAGCTGCGCATCGCCCGGATGCTCGATGAGCACGGGATGCCCTACATCGAGGGCGGCTGGCCCGGCTCGAACCCCAAGGACATCGAGTTCTTCGCCGAGGCGCGGAAGATGCGCTGGGAGAACGCCCGGCTCGCCGCCTTCGGCTCCACCCGCCACCGGGCGAACCGCGCGGACGAGGATCCCAACCTCCGGGAGCTCGTCGCGGCGGAGACCCCGGTCGTCACGATCTTCGGGAAGAGCTGGCTCCTCCACGTGACCGAGGTCCTCGGCGCCACGCCGCAGGAGAACCTCGACATGATCGCGGAGTCGGTCGCCTTCGTGGCCGAGCGGGGCCGCGAGGCGGTCTACGACGCCGAGCATTACTTCGACGGCTACCGCGCGGATCCCGCCTACGCCCTCGCCACGCTCCGGGCCGCCCGCCAGGCCGGTGCCCGCCAGCTCGTCCTGTGCGACACGAACGGCGGCACGCTCACGAGCGGGATCGTGCGCATCCTCGAGGAGACGCGGCTCGCCCTCGAGTCCGATGCCGGCGCGCCGCCGGTGACGTGGGGGATCCACACCCACAACGATGCCGAGCTCGCGGTGGCGAACGCGATCGCCGCCGTGGAGGCCGGCGCGCGCCACGTCCAGGCCACGATCAACGGCTACGGCGAGCGGTGCGGGAACGCGAACATCGTCTCGATCATCGCCAACCTCGCGCTGAAGACCGAGCTCCCCCTCCTCCCCGCGGGCGGCGGCGACCTGGCGGGTCTCACCGCGCTCAGCCGCCGGGTGGCGGAGATCGCGAACATCACGCCGGCCGAGTGGCAGCCCTACGTGGGGCGCTCCGCCTTCGCCCACAAGGGGGGCGTCCACGGGGCGGCGGTCGCCAAGGTCGAGCGCTCCTACCAGCACATCGACCCCGCCGCGGTGGGGAACGAGAGCCGCCTCGTCGTGTCGGAGCTCGGCGGCCGCGCGAACACGCGGATCCGCGCCGAGCAGCTCGGGGTCCGCCTGGACGGGGTGATCGACCCGCGCGAGCTCTCCCAGCTGATCAAGGAGCTGGAGGCGGACGGGCTCGCCTTCGAGGGGGCCGAGGCCTCCTTCGAGCTCCTCATCCACCGCCGCAGCCCCGGCTACCGGGCTCCCTTCCGGATCGTGGACTACACCGTCCTCACCGAGCAGCGGGACGGCCGCGACCTCCTCGCGGAAGCGACCGTCAAGGTGGAGGTCGCGGGCGAGGTCCTCCACACGGCCGCGGACGGGAACGGCCCGGTGAACGCCCTGGACAGCGCGCTCCGCAAGGCGCTCCGCGCCTTCTACCCGGAGCTCGACGCGGTCCACCTCGTCGACTTCAAGGTGCGCATCATCGACGGCAGCGCCGCGACCGCCGCCCGGACCCGGGTCGTCATCGACAGCGCCGCCGAGGGGCGGACCTGGTCCACGATGGGCTCCGCCACGAACATCCTCGCGGCCTCCGCGGCGGCGCTCGCCGATTCGCTCGAGTACGCGATCTGGAAGGCCGGGGCCGCGGTGAGCCGCCGGGACGAGCGGAGCGTCACCTCCGCCCCGCGCCCCTGACGGCCCGTCCTCTGCCGCCCCGGCGCGCTACCCTCCGTCCATGACCGCGACGCCCGCCCCGGACCCGCGACCCGTCGTCCTCTTCGCCGGTGAGCCCGGCTCCTTCGCCGAGGATGCCGTCCTCGCCGCCTTCGGCAGTGACGTGCACGCGGAGGGAGTGGCCGGCTTCCGGCAGGTCGTGGAGGAGGTCGCCGCGGGTCACGGGGCGGCCGGCGTCCTCCCCATCGAGAACGTCGTCTTCGGGACCGTCCGGGAGACCTACGACCTCCTCGGGGAGCAGCCGCTCACGATCGTCGGTGAGGTGATCGTCCCCGTCCACCTCTGCCTCGCGGCCCTCCCCGGCGAGCGGATCGAGGGGATCGAGCGGGTCTACTCCCACGTCCAGGCGCTCGGTCAGTCCGAGACCTTCCTCCGCACCCGCGCCTGGAGCCTCCTCGCCACCACGAACACGGCGGGCTCCGGGAAGATGATCCGGGACCGCGCCGAGAAGGGTGCCGCCGCCGTCCTCTCCCCGCGCGCGGCCGCGCTCTTCGGGCTGGAGGTCCTCGCGCAGGACATCCAGAGCGAGCCGCGGAACCGGACCCGCTTCCTCATCGTGGCCGCGGATGCCGCGCACGTGCCGCCGATCCGGACCGGCGCCGCCGGGCCGCGCGGCTCCACCCTTCTCGTCTCCGTGCGCAACGAGCCGGGCGCGCTCCACCGCGTCCTCGGGGTCCTCGCGGCCCACGACCTGAACATGAGCAAGCTGGAATCGCGGCCGAGCGCGGCCCATGACTGGCAGTACGTCTTCTGGATGGACCTGGACGCCGACCTGTGCGCGCCGGATGCCGCCCCCGCGCTGAACGCGCTCCGGGCCGCCGCCGTGGACGTCCGCGTGATGGGCTGCTACCCGCGGGCACCCGAGCCGGTCTGAGCCCCGGCCGGGGTCAGCCGCCGGGTGCGGGGGAGGGGGCGGGCCCGATCTCCAGCGAGGCGATGAGCGGTTCCGCGGCCGCCACGAGCGCCGCGTAGTCCGCGCCCGGGTAGGCCTCCACCGCGATGACGAGGACGCCCGCATCGGTCTCCACGATCGTGAAGCCGGCCTCCTCGCCGTCCTCGAGGAAGAAGGCGCCCTCCGGCGGGATCGCCCAGAGGGAGGTGACCGGCGGCTCGCAGGCCATCGGCTGCTGGATCCCCACCTCCACGTGGAGCGCCGGGAAGCCCGCCACCTCGCGCTCCTCGGGCGGCCCCACGATGAGCGACGGGTTGGCCGCGAGCTCCGCCGCGAGGCCGGCTGCCGTGGGCTCGATCTCGATCGTCTCCTCGCTCGTGGCGAGACACGGATCGCGGTGGGCGAGCCCGGTGAAGGGGGCGATGCTCACGAGCGCCGGCGCGGCCTGGTCGCGCCGGAGGAGCGCGAGCCCGTAGCCTGCATCGGCCGCCGTGGCGGCCCAACCGTCATCCAGGGTGAAGGTGAGCGTCTGGCCGAGCGACCAGTCCTGGTAGGTCCCGGGCTCCACCGGCCCGCCCTCCGCGGGGAGCGTCCCCTCGCGGACGGCCGGCGCCGCGGGGGAGGGGAGAGGTGACGGCGAGGCCCCGGCCGCACCACCCGGCAGCGTGCCGGCGAGGACGAGGAGGAGGAGGGCGGCCGCCGCGCTCCGGCGGCGGGGACGGCTCTGGGTGACGGTCGGCATCGCGGCTCCTCGCGCGGGTCGGGACGGTCGGCCGAGTCTCGCAGAGCCGTTCCGGGCGGTCAACGACCCGTCCGCCTGCGTACGATGGGCGCCGACGCCCCGCCACTCCCCGGACCAGGAGCCACCCGATGACCGAGCCTGCCGCCGACCTCGTCGTCCACGGAGGGCGCGTCATCCTCCCCGGCGGTGAGGCGGAGCGCACGATCGTCATCCGTGACGGACGCTTCTCCGCCCTCCTCCCCGCCGGCGCGTCACTCCCCGCGGCGGAGCGCACGATCGACGCGCGGGGCCGGGTCGTCCTCCCCGGGATGATCGACGGGCACGTCCACTTCCGGGAGCCCGGCTTCCCCGGCAAGGAGGACATCGCCTCCGGGAGCACGGCGGCGGTCGCGGGCGGTGTGACGACCGTCCTCGAGATGCCGAACACGATCCCGCCCACCGATTCGGTGGTCCATGCCCGGGAGAAGATCGCGCGGATCGGCGGGCGGGCGCGCTGCGACATCGGGCTCTTCGCGGTCGTCCTGGACGGGAACGTGGGGGAGATCCGGCCGCTCGCGGAAGCCGGCCTCGTGGTCGGCTTCAAGGTCTTCCTCGCGCCCACCACCGGGGACCTGCCCACGCCCACGGACGCCACGATCCGTGCCGCGATGCACGAGATCCGCAGGCTCGGGATGCGGCTCGGGGTCCACGCCGAGGACGGCGCGCTGATCGCAGAGGAGACCGCCCGGCTCCAGGCCGCCGGCCGCTCCGACCCGCTCGCCCACCTCGAATCGCGGCCCGCCGAAGCCGAGGCGCGCGCGATCGACCGGATCGCCGCCCTTGCGCTCGAGACCGGCTGCCCGCTCCACCTCTACCACCTCTCCTCCGCCCCGGGACTCGATGCGCTCCGCCGCTGGCGGGCGCGCGGCGCGGAGATCACCGCGGAGGTGGGCGCCCAGCACTGCTTCCTCGATGCCGCGGAGATGCCCCGGATCGGGGCCCGGATGCGCGTGAACCCACCGGTCCGGATCGCGGCGGAGGGCCACCAGGAGGCGCTCCTCGATGCGCTCGTGGCAGGCGAGATCGGGATGATCGCGAGCGACCATTCCCCCCACGCGCCGGAGGAGAAGCTCCACGCGGAGATCTGGCGCTCGGTCTCCGGCTACGCCGGGGTGGAGACGACCCTCCGGCTCTTCCTCACCCACGCGGTCGCCACGGGGCGGATGGGCTACCCGGCGCTCGCCCGCGCGATCGCGGAGGCCCCGGCCCGGACATGGGGGCTCTGGCCGCGCAAGGGGGCGATCGCCGTGGGGGCGGACGCGGACCTGACGATCGTGGACCCGGAGCGGCCGGGCCGGATCGAGGAGGCCGCCCTCCACGGGCGCACGAACGTGACGCCCTTCGCGGGCCGCGCGACGCGCGGGATGGCGGTGGCCGCGGTCCTCCGCGGCGCGGTCGTGATGGAGGAGGGCGAGCCGGTGGGGGATCCCACCGGCCGCTTCATCGGCCCGGTCCCGCGCTGAGCGCGCGGGGCGGGATCAGGCCTCCTCGATCTCGATCCCGGTGATCGAGACGGGCTCGAGCGGGCGGTCCTGGGGGCCGGTCCGCGCCCCGGCGATCGCGTCCACGACCTCCTCGCCGGCCGAGAGCTTGCCGAAGATCGTGTAGCTGGGCGGCAGGCCGTAGTCCGCGTGCATGACGAAGAACTGGGAGCCGTTCGTGTTCGGGCCCGCGTTCGCCATCGCGAGCGTCCCGCGCAGGTAGCGCTTCGTGACCGGCTCGTCATCGAACTTGTAGCCCGGTCCACCGCGCCCGGTCCCGGTGGGGTCGCCGCCCTGGATCATGAAGCCCTTGATGACGCGGTGGAAGATCACCCCGTCATAGAACCCTTCCCGCGCCAGGAAGACGAAGTTGTTCACCGTCTTCGGCGCGTCGCCCGGGAAGAGCTCCGCGATCATCACCCCGGCGCTCGTGCGGATCGTCGCCGTGTAGCGCTTCTCGGGGTCGATCGCGAGGCTGGGCGGGTTCTGGTACTGCTTGGCCATCCGTGGGAGCTCCTTGGGCTGCGGGCGGACCGGGTCACGGACCGTACGGCGCAGGGTAGCGGGTCACGCCGGGCGGGGTGGCCGACGCAGGGTCGCCCGGACCGCGACCGCGGGGCGCTAGGATGCGAGCGACCGACCCGACTGGAGGATCCCGCATGACCGCCTTCGATCCCACGCGCCCGCACCCGATCCTCCTCGCCGGCCGCTGGGTGGAATCGCCGCACCCGCTCGTGGTGGAGGACCCCTACCGGCCAGGTGAGCCCGCCGGCCATACCTGGCTCGCCACCGCGGAGCAGCTCGAGGAGGCGACCCGCGCGGCGGTGGACGCCGCGCCCGTCATGCGCCGTCTCCCGGTCTACGAGCGGGCACGGATCCTGCGCGCGGTGAGCGCCGGGGTCGCGGCGCGACGCGAGGAGATCGCCCGGGTCATCAGCCGCGAGGCGGGCAAGCCCCTCCGCGACGCGCTCGGCGAGGTGGACCGCGCGACCCTCACCTTCCGGCTCGGCGCCGAGGAGGCGGAGCGGATCGAGGGTGAGGTCCTTCCGCTCGACCTGAACGTGGCGAGCACCGGCCGGATCGGGATCACGCGGCGCTTCCCGGTGGGTCCCGTGGCGGCGATCAGCCCCTTCAACTTCCCGCTCAACCTTGCGGCCCACAAGATCGCGCCCGCGATCGCCGCGGGCTGCCCGGTCGTCCTCAAGCCGCCCACCAAGGACCCCCTCACGATGCTCATCGTGGGCGAGATCCTCGTCGACGCCGGGCTCCCGGCCGGCGCGCTCTCGATCCTCCCGATGGGCCGCGAGCTCGGCGACCGGCTCGTCACGGACGAGCGCTTCCGCCTCCTCACCTTCACCGGGTCGCCGGCGGTGGGCTGGGCGATGAAGGAGCGTGCCGGGAAGAAGAAGATCGTGCTGGAGCTGGGCGGCAACGCCGGCGCGATCGTGGATCGCACCGCGGACCTGGACTGGGCGGTGAAGCGCACCCTCGTGGGCGCCTTCTCCTTCTCCGGCCAGGTCTGCATCAGCGTCCAGCGCCTCGTCATCCACGAGGAGATCTGGGACGCCTTCGTGGAGCGCTTCGTGGCGGGCGCGAAGGCGCTCAAGGTGGGCGATCCGCTCGATCCCGAGACGGTCGTCGGGCCGATGGTGGACGAGGGGCAGGCGCGCCGGATCGCCACCTGGGTGGACGAGGCGGTCGCGGAGGGCGCCCAGGTCCTCACCGGCGGGCAGCGCCAGGGGACGATCTACCCGCCGACCGTCCTCGCGAACGTGGACCGGGCGTCCCGCGTGTGCGCGCAGGAGGCCTTCGCACCGGTCGTCCTGCTCACCCCCTTCCGCGACCTCGCGGAGGCCTTCGCGATCGTCAACGACAGCTCCTTCGGCCTCCAGGCCGGGCTCTTCACGAACGATCTCGCCGGCGCCTTCGCCGCCTTCGAGGAGCTCGAGGTGGGCGGCGTCATCCTCAACGACGTGCCGACCTACCGGATCGACAACATGCCCTATGGCGGCGTGAAGGATTCGGGGCTCGGCCGGGAGGGCGTGCGCTACGCGATCGAGGACATGACGGAGATCCGCATCCTCGTGGTGGCGAAGCCGAACGTCCCCTAGCGCCGTCCGCGCTCCGCGGCGCCGTCAGGCGTCCGGATCCTCGCGCTCGAGGTAGGTCGCGACCTGGTCCGAGCGCGTCACGTGGTGCTCGTGGAGGAGCGTCGCCGCGCGCGCCCGGTCCCCGGACGCGAGCGCGGCGAGGATCGCCCGGTGCTGGCCCAGGGACCCCTCCGTGTAGGTGGTGACCCGGTAGGTCGCCCGGGCCGCCTTGCGGGCCTGGCCGATGAGCGCCGCCGCGAGCGAGCCGAGCGCGGCGTTCGGGGTGGAAGCCGAGAGGCGGAGGTGGAACTCCGTGTCCAGCTGGGCGGCATCGTCCGGCCGGCCTTCCGCGATCGCGCGCTCCTGCGCCGCCACGATCGCGGAGAGCTCCTCCGCGAGCGCCACCGGGTCACCCGTGCCGCCGCGGAGCGCCTGGCTCTCGATCGCTGCCCGCAGCTCCACGAGGTCGCGCAGGAGGGACCGGTTCCGGCGCAGCCAGTCGTCGATCAGCCGCTCGCTGTGGAAGGTCTCCCGCGGGTCCGTCACGAACCGTCCCTGGCCGACCCGAGCCTCGAGGTAGCCGAGCGATTCCAGCGTCCGCAGGCTCTCCCGCAGGACCGTGCGCGAGACGCCGAGCTCGTCGGCGAGGTCGCGCTCGGAGGGGAGCCGCTCACCCCGGGCGATCCGCCCTTGCTCGATCCGCCCGCGGATCTGCTCGGAGACCCGGTCGGCGAGGTTCCCCTCGGTCCCCTCGATGCGCAGGAAGCCGGAGACGCTCACCTTCCGGCGCCGGACCGGCGTCCCTTCCGTCACGCGACCTCCTCGGCCCGTGCTTCCGGGCCGCCAGGCGGATGGGCTCCCGCGCCCGCCCGCATCCACTGGTCCGACCAGTCTTGACGCGACTGGTCTGACCACTCCATAGTAGCGCCCATCGCCGCCCGGGCTGCCGGACGGCGATGGGGGTGGAGGAGGAAGGATGGCAGGGGTCGATCCCACGCGTCTCGGGCTCGGTGCCTACCCGCTCGGTGGTGGGTATGGCGCCGTGGACGACGCGACCGCGCGCCGGACCGTGGACGCGGCCCTGGACGCGGGCTGGACCTTCATCGATACCGCGGAGACCTACCTCGCCTCGGAGGAGCGGCTCGGCGAGATCCTCCATGGCCGCCGCGACCGCGTCTTCCTCGCCACCAAGGCCTTCCCCAGCGAGCCGTACTCGCTCGCGAACCTGACGACCGCCGTGGAATCGAGCCTTCGCCGGCTGCGCACGGACCGCATCGATCTCTACCAGCTCCACGGCCCCCAGGACTGGGTGATGCCCTTCGAGGGAGCTCCCACCTACGAGCAGATCGGGGACGTCCTGGCGCGGCTGAAGGCAAGCGGGAAGGTCCTCAACGTGGGGGTCTGCAACCTCCCCGAGAGCGCGCTCCGCGCGGTCCACGCTCGCGCCGGGCTCTTCTCCACCCAGAACCTCTACAGCATGATCGACCGCGGGGCGGAGGACGATCCGCTCCACCTCCCCGTTGAGCGCCGCATCATCCCCTTCGCGCGGGAGAACGGCCTCCGCTTCATCGCCTTCAGCCCGCTCTCGCGGGGTCTCCTCGCGGATGGCCTGGATGCCGGCCGGACCTTCGGGCCGGACGATGAGCGCCACTTCCTGCCGCGCTACCGGCCCGGGGTCTACGAGCACTACGTGGCCCTCGCCCGCTCGCTCGAGACGTGGGCGCGGGACCACGGGCGGACCCTCGTCCAGCTCGCGGTCGCCTGGACGCTCGCCACCCCCGGCGTCACGAACACCCTCATCGGGGCCAAGCGGCCGGAGCAGATCGTCGCCGTCGCGGGTGCCGATCGCTGGACGCTCTCCTCGGCCGATCGCGCCGAGATCGACGCGCTGATCGCGGCGCTCCCGGCGGAGGCGGCCGCGGCCAAGATGATCGTCTGGGACCACTTCCCGCCGTCCGCGCTCGCAGGCCTTCGCAAGCGCCGCCACGGCGACCACGTCGCCTGACCCGACCCCGAGGAGGAACGATCCGATGACCAGCCCGATCGACGAGCGACCGATCCTTCTGTGCCGGGTCGACGTCCCGCCGAAGCTGGAGAAGGAGCTCGACGACTGGTCGCCCTGGCACTTCGACGACTTCGGGCGCCACTACACCGTCCAGGCGGTCTCGAGCGCGCGGATCATCCGTGACTGGGACCCGGTGAACGGTCTCCCGGCCGCCTTCAACGACGGCCAGGCGACGCGCTGGATCCCCTACGTCTGTCTCGACATCCCCTCGATGCACGCCTGGGTCGGCAGCCCGATCGTCACCGGCGGGCTGGACGAGCCCACGATGGAGCGCGAGAACAAGTACCCCTCGATCGCCGGCGAGGCCTTCAACGGGTCGATGATGACCGTGAGCTCCGTGCGCGGCGGCGCCGGGACCGACCACGTCGGGATGGGGATGCTCATCGCGGAGCGGTTCGAGGTCGGCCCGGAGCACGAGGCCGAGTTCGACGCCTGGCTCGAGGGGGTCCATGCCGACCGCTACGCGGCGCTGGACGGCTGGGTGCGCCTGCGGACCTTCCGCGGCGACCGGACCGCGCCCCACCGCTTCCCGTGGACCCGCTACCTGGGGAAGGGGAACCGGATGATCCTGATGGAGCTGCGGGAGGGCGTGGACGCGAAGGCGATCGTCCGCTCCGCCGCCTACGGCGCGATGCTCCGCGATTCGCTGCGCTGGGATGCGGTCCTCCCGTACACGACCCGGGAGATCGCCCAGAACTTCATCCTGCGTGACGTCAGCCACATGAACGAGCGCCCCTGAACGTCCGGGGGCGATGGGGGGTTTCCACCAGGGCATCACGTCCGGCCGACGGCCGGGCAGGTTCGCCGGAAGAGGCTCAGAGGAGGGTTCCGAAGGTGTCAAGGATCAAGCCGGTCTTCGATCGGGACCGGGAGTCGTACCAGCTGATGGAGAAGATGCTCCGTGGTGAGCTGAGCCGGCGCGAGTTCCTCGCCCGGACCTCGGTGCTCGCTGCGGGCGTGCCGGTCGCCGGCGCGCTCCTCTCGTCTCCGGCCCGTGGCGCCTCGCGGCCCGGGGCGGGTGCGGGCGGACGCTCGCATGCGGCCGTCTCCGGCGCGATCAGCACGATCGCGAACACCGGCGCGGGTGCGGAATCGGCCGCCTGGAACAAGCGGATCGATGACTTCATCGCCCTCAACCCGGACGTCACGGTGGAGCGCATCGAGCAGGTCGGCCAGACCTTCTACGCGCTCCTCCCCACGGTCCAGACGATGATCGCGGGCGGCACCGCCCCCGATACCCTTCGGGTCGGCAACTATTCCGCGGCGCTCTTCGCGACGCGCGACGCCCTGCTGCCGCTCGATGACTTCATCAAGAACGACCCGGACGTCGACTTCGACGACTTCTACCAGGGCGCGCAGGACGCGTTCAAGGTGGACGGGAAGATCTACGCGCTCCCGGAGAACGGCGAGTCGTACGGCATCAACTACAACGCCACCGCCTTCCAGGAGAAGGGCCTCCCGGACCCGCGCGAGCAGTGGGATGCCGGCGAGTGGACCCAGGACGCCTTCCTGGCCGCCGCCAAGGCGCTCACCGAGGGCGAGGGGCCGGAGAAGAAGTTCGGCTTCCTCTACGAGACCTGGAACTCCGAGAACTGGATCTTCTTCCAGGGCGGCAAGGTCCTCGATGACGACCTGACCACGGTGCGCATCGACGAAGACCCGGCGATCGCGGGCCTCCGCTATGCGGCGGACCTCGTGAACGTCCACGGCGTCGCCCCCAACGCAGCCGAGCTGGCGGGCCGGCCTCCGGTCGACCTCTTCCAGAACGGCATCGCGCGGATGTACATGCTCGGTGGCTGGTACATCGCGAACTTCGTCGAGGGGATCAAGGACTGGGAGTACAAGACCGTCGGCGCCCCGATCGGCCCGGGCGGCAAGACCTCCAAGCTCGAGATCTCGGGCTACGCGATCACGAAGGATTCGAAGAATCCCGAGGCCGCGTGGGAGTTCATCAAGTACATCACCGGCCCTGCCGGCCAGAAGACCTGGTCCACGGTCGGCACGCCCACCCGCAACTCGAGCCTCGCGGACTTCATCGCGACCAGCCCGTACGCGGAGTGGTTCAAGCCCTTCGTCGAGGTCCTCACGAACGTCCAGCACACCCCGTTCTTCGGCAAGTCGGCCGAGATCGCGGACGCGCTGGCGCGCGGGCAGGATCCGATCTTCCTTGGCCAGGCCGACGCGGCCGACGCCTGCAAGGCGATGGCCGAGGAGATGCGCGCCATCCTCGCCGGCTGATCCCGCTCCTCCGGATCGGTCGGTCGTTCTTCGCGACCCGGGCCCCGTGGGCCCGGGTCGCGATCCTCCCGGCGGGCACGAGACGATGACCACGACAGGCTCCCCCGGCCGCTCCTCGCTCCGGCGCCGTGAGGCGCTCTGGGGCTACTTCTTCCTCGCGCCCTTCATCGCCGGCGTCCTCATCTGGCAGGCATTCCCGCTCCTGCTCTCCCTCTACCACTCGTTCACGGACTACGAGGTCCTCACCCCGCCGAAGTGGGTCGGGCTCCGCAACTACGAGCGGATGATCGGCGACCAGCTCTTCTGGACCTCGCTCGCGAACACGATCATCTACACGGTCATGTCCGTGGCGATCTTCATGGTCTTCGCGCTCGGCGGGGCGCTCCTCCTCAACGCGAAGGTGCGCGGGATCCGGATCTTCCGCGTCGTCACCTACCTGCCCTCGCAGCTCCCGATCGTGGCCAGCGCCTTCATCTTCCTGTGGATCTTCGAGCCGAACTTCGGCGTCGCGAACTACCTGCTCTCCCTCATCGGGATCGAGCCGCAGCGCTGGCTCTTCGATCCGGTCCTCGCCAAGCCGACCCTCGCGATCATGGGCATCTGGGGGATCGGGACGGGGATCATCATCTTCCTCGCCGGTCTCCAGGGGGTCCCGGAGAGCCTCTACGACGCGGCGAAGGTGGACGGCGCCAACGCGACCCGGCAGTTCCTCCACGTGACCCTGCCGATGATCTCGCCGGTCCTCCTCTTCAACCTGATCATCGCGATCATCGGATCGTTCCAGGTCTTCGATCTCGCCTACCTGATGACGAAGGGCGGGCCCGGGACGGAGACGCTCTTCTACGTCCTCTACATCTTCCGGAACGCCTTCGAGCTCTTCAAGATGGGCTACGCCTCCGCGCTCGCGTGGGTCTTCTTCCTCGTGGTCCTCCTCCTCACCTTCCTGAACTTCCGGCTCTCGCGGCGCTGGGTCCACTACGAGGTGGACGTCCGGTGAGCCGGCCTCTCTCGGCCGAGGAGGCCACC
>Ga0075473_10000417_pt1 | contig 17539 bp, 29 predicted proteins | sample DEB19_08_DNA_FD_76340 | JGI IMG/M metagenome (GOLD analysis project Ga0075473, IMG submission 76340) | Aqueous microbial communities from the Delaware River and Bay under freshwater to marine salinity gradient to study organic matter... | ecosystem: Environmental > Aquatic > Marine > Coastal ... | reverse complement strand
ACCCAAACAAGCCCGCCAGAGTTCATTCCCCGTCAGAGTTTCGCGCATTCAAACGCAAAGCCGCAAAACCATGAAAACCGAACACACACAAACCATGACTACATACAAGCTCCAATCCACTCCGATGATTCATGCACCGGGGCTTATACGTTATGCTCAGGCCGCCTTCAAGTCGGGTCAGCGCAAGCTTGCTCGGGACATTGTGTCGAGTTGGCAAGGACTGCCTGATGATCTGGTCACGCGAATCATAAGCGGCAAAGCCAAAATAACAATCGATGGGGAGAATTGTGAGGTTAGTTAGGACGATTGCGGTCACGCTCCGGGCAGCCGGAGCGTGAGCGCAGCAATCCCCTGCACAAAACAAGCAACAAACAAAGGAACACCACACCATGAAAAACAAAATCACGCCACAATTTTTGATGCGCTATGCCGACAAGCTTCAAGGTTTAAATGCAGACGCGAATTCTGAGGATGTCATTATTGCCCAAGCTCTGCGCAGGCTGGCCTCAGGCTCCACCATCATCGCCAATGCGCTCGCCGATGCCGTGTCGTTTGGCGAAACCTTTAAAGACGAAGATACGCAAGACAGGGTCCAATTCTGGCGGGAAGCGGAAAGCGAAATTGCCGCGATTGTGTCGCAGCAAATCACGCCAGCCGGAAAGCCAGCAAGCTTGGACTCCCATCAATGGGCCATTGTGGAAACTTGGAACGGGGAAGGCTATTCTTGCGGCGAGAATAGAGCGGAACTATTCAACGGAGCATTTGACCAAGCCAGAGCGGAGGCGAGGCGCAAAGCTCGCGAAATGGAGATTGGCGAATACTTAGAACGTGAGGATTCCGGAGCTTTTCTTATTTCCTACGCTTCCGGAGATTCACAGGGAACGATTCAGGCAATCCCATTTGGTCCGGACCATGTGGGCGTTGTCATTTACTGCAACATTAATGAGGCCAAGGCCGTAACGGCTCCAGAATGGGCTTTTGAGCTTAATAAAGCTTTAGCACAAGCTGAACCCGGCGAAACGGAGCCGGACCTTGCGCCCTTCGTCGGAGCGTATAGCGGGGATGTAGACTACCAGTTCGTTGCCTTAAATATGCGATGTGAAGCTTGCAAAGCCTCCCTTGAATCATCATGTGGAGACGCCCATTGCCGCATTTGCGGCAAGCCAACTCCCGATTTCGCGCAGTACTAACCCACAACCAAAAATGACTATGAGAATTGAAACAATGCCGCATTTATTCATCTCTGAGTGCGATGGCGCATTGTATGACACTCGCAAGCCCAATTGGGCTGCGAACCCCCTGCGCCCAAACTATTCACACCATCATCGCAAAATGGATTCGCTCGCCGACGTCAAAGCCACAATCCGGGCTGGCCAGTTTGCTTTCCCCGGCGGATACCAGCTTTTCTTTGTCGCAGATGACGGGGGCGCAATTTGCTTTCAATGCGCCCGGAAAGAGTTCCGGCAAATAGCTTGGAGTTGGTTGAATAAGTGCCGGGATGGGTGGCGCGTTCAGGCCTGCGATGTGAATTATGATGACACAGATTTAAGCTGTGCCAACTGCAACCAATCAATCCCCTCAGCCTATTGATCCCATGAATGCACCTGAGGCCCGGACACTAGCTAAGGCTATTAATCGGCGTTTGCGGCGAACTAAAGCTTTTTATGGCGGCGGACCATGGGGATTGGATTTTGCCACCTTCCAAGCCACCTACCCGCAAATGTGCCAAGCGTTTAATCAAGCGGCGGAGATATTGACCGGAAAGCCGGGGAGATACATTCCGCGCCTTTAATCTTCGCGGTCACGCTCCGGAAAGCCGGAGCGTGAGCGCGGGGATTATCCCGCACAAACAAAAACCAAATGAAAACAACAGATGAACAATTGACCGCACTAAAGTTAGAATGGGCGCAGCTAGTCGAATCCCTCAAACTAGAGATTCGCGATGAATACCGGGCCACAGATGAAATTGATGACGAAACGCCCGCCATTGAACTGACGATTGGCTTCACGCCGGAAACGCCGGAGCGGGATGCTAGTTGGGGGTATCAAACCGGGGACAATTCATTCACCGGGGGGGCTTACAGTCACCCGCACTGGGCTGTTGTGGCAATCACCCGTGATTGTGTCGCATCAGAGATTTCCGCAGAGATTGCCAACCAACTAGGGGAGCTTGTCGAGCAATGAAAACTTACTCCAAATTTTCGCCCACCGAATTTGACCGGGCTGGGGCGTTTTTACCTGATCGGCAGGAATGGCTTGTATTGCCCGTGTCTCAAAATCGGGATTCCGGCCCATTGGATCAATCGAATTTTGCCAAAGCTCTAGAGATTCTTGGCGGTGAATCTGAGGACGTAGAAATCCACCGATTCGGTCATTGGGGTCCGGGTTGGTTTGAAATAATCATCGTAAATCCCGGCAACGCTGAACTGGTAAAACAAGCTGAAGACATTGAGCGGAGCTTGGAAAATTACCCCGTGCTTAATGATGAAGACTACTCCCGCCGGGAATGGGAATGTTTCCAAGAATCTTGGGAAAGCTGGGGACGAAGGGATTACCAAAAAGAGTTAGCCAAGAAACTCTTCGCCGATTTTGCTGAGGGAGTTTCTGAGGACTTTCAGGATTCAGAAATTGACGATGCACTAGGGGAGCTATCCCCGGAGGCGATTGATTCACTGCGCGATGAAGCCAGCAAGGGCTTAGGCTGGCTTTATGAACCAGACGGGGACGGGGTGACAATCAATCTGGCTGGCCTAGTTGAGCGAACGGATACGGACAAGCTTGCGGACATCTGCATTGAGCATTGCCGCGAGATGGCGAGGCAACGCGACATTCAAAAGCTCGCCCGCCACCTTGGCGCAAACGACAACCAAATCAAAGAGTTGGTCCGCCTCGACCTCAGGCTAGTTTCGCAAATTCAAACCTTTTTAAATTCCGCGCCATCCGTGGCAAGCTCAAAGGACATGGGTTTGTGATTAAATAAGCAAAGCGTTTAGCGCACCGGGATCAATAAAATAAGGAATCAAAAGCTGAAAAACGCTTGCCAAATTTTCAACCTGATTTAGTTTTGCATTGATAGCACAATCAGCAACGCAACACATCACAACAAACAATAAATGAATAACTCACAAGTCGCCCATTTATGGGCCAACCAGTCAAAACCGAAGGCAACGGGATCGCATTTTTACTTCACCGGAGATACCATTTACAGCTATGGGCCTCATTTTCCAATCGCCCGCCACTACCAAGGCGCGGTGTTATTCACCCGGAAAAGCTATTCAGTCACCACCCGCCGTCACATCTGCGTTGCAAGCCACGCTTGCAGTCATTTGCCCGTTTATTGTGTCAACAATGTGACGCGCAACCCAAGCCGGGAGGACGTTGCGGCGTATCGTTCTGAGATTGATTCGGCGAAACTCAATACCGCCCGCGCCCGCAACCCGGAGCGATGGATTGAGAGAGTCGAGCGGCTAGTGACTGAGGCCAATGAGTTTTGCGCCCGGTTCAAATTCAAAACCCGCTTTGCCGGGATCAACGAGGGCGAGCTTGCGGAGCTTAAGGCCAAGGCTGCCAAGGAATCCGCCCGCAAGGCTGAGGCAACCAAGCGCAAAGCCGCGAAGATTGAGCGCGAGAATGCGGAAGCAATCGCGGAATGGCTACTGGGCAATCGCCTGTCCCTGCCTTACTCCGTGAGCAAAATTTATTTGCGGCGAGCCTTCCGGGCTGAGGATCACGCCCCCATTCTTCAAACCTCCAGAGGCGCAGTGGTTCCGCTCGCGGACGCAGAGCGGGCTTTCCGCTTCATCATGCTCAAACGCGAAACTGGCTGGCACCGCAACGGGGAGACGTTCCGGGTTGGTGACTTCCAGCTGGATGCCGTCAACGCTCAGGGCATTGTGGCTGGCTGCCACAGGATCGATTGGAAAGAGATTGAAAGATTTGCATCAACTCAAAATTGGTAGCTTCGGACATCCCTCGCGCAAGTGAGGGATGCGCGATGCAACCAGCATCAAAACAAAAGGAATCAAATGCATATCGAAACGGAGGAACGCGAGCATCGCGGCATTCAAATCCGAATTAAAATTCATCACGATGAAGACATGGGGCCGCCATGGGTGGAGCATGGTGGGCATGGTCTAGTCTCTGATTGGGTGACGCGAAACAAAAAGCCGGGGGAATTGCTTCTTTGCGAGGATCGGAATTTTCGCCGCTATTACGACTTTAAGGAGGCAACGGAGATTGCCAAAAGGGATGGGTGGGGCATTTCCCCTGAGGCAATCGCCGAAATGAGTTTGAGCATTGGAAGGAATCCCACCAAAAGCGAGATTGTGCGCGAGTCGGTTTTGAAAGACTTCAACTATCTTAGGGGCTGGGCAAACGATGAGTGGCACTGGGTTGGCTTCACCACGGAATTCATCCTCCCAGATGGATCGGTTGAACAAGGCGAGTCGGTCTGGGGGTTCGATGATCGCGATTACATGATCAGCGAAGCGTTTTCACTCGCGAAGTCGGATGCCGAAACGATTGCTGATGAACTTAACCTTTTAACCGCAACCAAAGAGGGACTTGAACCATGTCCCCAAATCTAATGAAAACACAAAACACAATGAAAACACAAAACACAAAGACTAAGAAAACGCAAAAACCACTTGCGCCTGAGCCTACGGCTGAATGGTGGGAAACGTGCGCGGCGCGAGCATCCGACGAATTTGAGGGGTGCGAAAGTGATGCAACAATAATCCAAGTGCAGCTGGCCTCAGAGGGGGATGCATCTGAAGTATTCGGATGGTTTGTAAATCAGGACATTGCGGATAGGGTATGCGCCCTGTTGAACGCTGAGGATGGCTTTGTTGCCCCTTCTGACCTATGAAATACAAGCTTGTAACCTACTGGCAAATGTCAGCCACCATTGATGTGGAAGCGGATTCCCTAGAGGACGCAATACGCATTGTGAACGAGCCGGAATTCCCCCTCCCGGATAACTCCTATTATGTGGACGGATCGTTTGAAGCACACAGTGATTTGGCTGAACCATGAAAACAAAACATCTCAGTAATACATACTCCATAATTGGCGGATCAGTTGCGCGTGAGCTTGGTGAAAAGGGAAGCAGCAACTTGTGCGGAGTCGATTGGCGCATGAGGGTTTGCCGCAAGTCCGTGTTTTTGTCGGCGTGGATTCCGCCGAGTCGGATTGTTGGCGGGCTTGGCGTGTATCACTCATACCGCATACCCAAGTGGGATGCGAAACGTGTGAATCGTTGGGCAACGAAAATCTATCTAGACAAAAATTCGGAATCAGAACGTGCGCGATTGGTCGAAAAGCTGGACTCACTTTGCGCCCCATTTTTAAGCCAGAAAAACTTTATCCGATGGGTTTCCCGCCGGGAAAAGCAACATGGAATTTCCGATTACAAAACCATGACTGCGGAGCAAGTTCAGGGCTGGCTGGAAGCAGTCACCCAATGGAAAAACAAGCAACCTAAAGGAAATAAATGAAAACGATAACACTGGACAACGCATATAAAACAATGGGTTTGTCCGGCTCAATGACCGGGACGAAACGAACCCACGCTGTAGACTTGGGAAACGGAGATGGGTTTCAAGTCTTGCATGAAATTTCCGTTGAACTTGAACACGGGGGTTGGATCGATGTGGGCTACTGCCATAACTCGACGGATGCGGCGTTGCTGGCCCATGCGTGGAACATTCTCCCTAGCATGATCGATGCGCTGAAGGCTATAGCAGACGACAGTGACGAAAGCACTGAATCTGGACGGGCGATTCTTTCTACAGCATTGGCAGCCTTGGGGGAGGCGCAAATGGTTCAGGTGAAGTAAATCGTCCGTTGATAACCAACAAACAAAAGGCAAAATGAAAGACAAACAGTTCAATCACATGATGGACGTCGCGTTCACCATTGTGTCCACGGAAAAAGATCCATACGACATTGAACCTACAAAGCTGGTTAACGCTTTACAGGCGAGGGTGGACTATTTGCGTCAGCATCCAAACGAGGTGCTGGAAGCACTTGGGTACAGCGATTCGTATGAGGTGGGTTAACACGAAGAACAAACTTAAAAAATGAAACAGACCAGAAAGGCAAGAGAATGAAAATTGCCTACATCATCATCGCGCTTTACTGCCTTCCACTGATCGTTTTGATCATTGGTGGATACTTGAAGGACAAACAGGACAAGCAGGACAAAAACAATTCTTGACTATTTACACAACCTAACCAACGATTACACAACTATGTCGCATACCGAATCGATTCAGTTACAAGCAAAATTCCGCAAGCTTAAAGCCACCGGAATGACCAACAAGGAAATCGCCGAAGAAGAGGGGGTAGGGTCTCCACGGGTACATTATTTGACCCGCCCGCTTCCGGGTGAGAGAATTTGCTCTTACTGCTGCCAGCCCTTGCAACCAAGGGTCAAGAAGTGATCGGATCACTTTCCGCACCTGTTAGAAGCCTCAAGTTGAACGGGTATCGGAGTGGATATCAATGGTGTGCGAAAGGATGTCGCTTCTTATTTTGCCACTTGGTGCCACGAGCAGGTCGAAAGGCTTGGACTGCAAAAACTAGGGCGCGTGATTAAGTCGCCGAACGACCAAGCCCTGCCAACAACGATATGAACAAAAAATTGGAAGTCTTTTCGACAGGAGGCGGAACGCAAAGCACGGCCATATCCGCGCTCATCATCCAAGGGAAACTCCCCAAGCCTGACCTCGTGGTAATAGCGGACACCGGGCGCGAGATGCCGACGACGTGGCAATACCTCGACTCCGTGGTGCGTCCCGCGCTCAAAGCAATCGGTCTGGAAGTCCACCGCGTAAAAACAAGCGAGTGGGTGTCAGAAGCCGCGCGCGATGTGTTCCACCAAAACGGCGACCTGCTGATTCCTGCCTTCTCAAACTTGAACGGCAACCCGTCCAAACTCTCCAGCTTCTGCTCAAACGAGTGGAAAGGCCGGTGCGTGGATAGGTGGATAAAGGCCGAAACCGGCAAGACGCGCAGCCAATTCAAAAAGTGGATAGGCTTCTCACTCGACGAAACAACGCGAGTGCTGCGGATGCAACGCGGCAAGGAATACGAATCAGGTCTGATACGCTTCCCTCTGGTCTATGACGTGCCGACGAAACGTCAGGCGGCAATCCGCCTCGTCGAAAAAATGGGATGGCCGAGGCCGCCGCGATCCCGCTGCTGGATGTGTCCGAATCAGAGCGACCACGAATGGGCTGAAGTGCAAACAGACCACCCTGAACTATTCGAGGCGGCAATAAAACTCGACGAATCAATTCGCGAGCGAGATGAAAACGCATACTTGCACAGCGCAATCAAGCCGCTGCGGGATGCCGACCTGACCAAGCCGGACGACTTGTTTTCTGGAAGCTGTCCGTCCGGGGAGTGCTTTCTATGACACTAAAACGCGAGACACCTAACGCCAGAACTCAGCGACCCGGCTCAAGTGAGAGGTCGTGGAAACTTTAAACCCCAAGGACTGGTCTGGTTTGCACAAACGCAAAGAGTCTGGCTTGGGGTAGCCGCCGGAGAGAGTAGCTTCCTGAGGTCGATGGTATCCGGCGCACAAACGCAACTAAACAAATCCAAATGAAAACAACAAAACTGGCGTGGCACGATTTGCAACTGATCTTGCTGCGTTGTCCCAAAATAGTTCTGACGCAACTTAAAGAGAACCATGGCAAAGTGTTCCTTGCTGGGGGCGCAATCCGTTCCACAATTGCCGGGGAATACATCAACGATTTCGACCTATTTGTGGGCAGCAAGGAGGAAGCCGTTAAACTTGCCAACGCAATGGTCAAAGACAAGGATCGTGCGACCAAAGACAACGGCTTGCTGCCCGGAATATTTGAATCAGAGAACGCTTTTACCCTGATCCAATACAAGCCTCGCATTCAGATCATCCACCGCTGGACTTTCACCGACCCATGCCAGTGCATTCTGTCCTTCGATTTCAGCGTTGCTCAAGCTGCGGTATGGTGGCAAGCGGACAACGAAGAAAAGGGGCATTGGGAGAGTTGTGTCTCCGAAGGGTTTTACCAAGATCTGGCAGCAAAACGGCTGATTTATTCTTCGCCGCTTCGGAATGAGGAGGCAGGAGGATCTCTGCTTCGCGTTCTAAAGTTTTACCAAAAGGGATACCGCATTCCATTGGACGCATTCGCCAAGGTCATTGCGCGACTGTTGTCTGGCGTCGATCCGGACAACAGGGCGTTTTGGCTTGGGGAAAGGGCGGATGGCGCGGCACTCTCCAACAACGAGTCGGTTGAAGACTATCGCGCAAAAATTCTTTCGGGCTTGCTTCGCGAAGTGGACCCAAACGTCGATCCTGAGCATATAGCCCATTTGCCTTCCAACCCGCAACCAGAACAGTAAACACACAAAAACATATGACAACAGCACTACAGAAAACAGGTAAGTCGCAACTGCAAATCCAAATCGAAAACCCGTCTATTCAGGCTCGTTTCCGCGAAGTCTTGAAAGATCGTGCGCCCCAATTCATCAGCTCAATGCTTCAGGTAGGCAACAGTCTTGGACATGATTGCGAGTCTATGTCGATCATTTCTGGATCCATGACTGCCGCGAGTCTGGATCTGCCCATCAACAAAAACCTTGGCTTTGCTTGGTTGGTTCCATTCAAAGACAAGGGATTGAAAAAAGCCCAATTTCAAATGGGCTACAAAGGCTACATCCAACTAGCTCTTCGGACGGGACAATACCGCCGAATGAACGCAGGCCCGATCAACGAGGAATGCCTTGGAGGATACGATGCCGTTGGTGAGCGCATAATTGATTTCAGCCAATACGATCCGGCAAAACCTGCTGCTGGCTATTTCTTTGCCTTTGAAATGGTCAACGGCTTTGTGAAGCGGGCTTATTGGTCGAAGTCTCGCGTGGAAGCTCACGCCCGTCAGTATTCTCAAAGCTATCGCGGCGGATACGACAGCCCATGGAAAAGCCATTTTGACGCTCAGGCTACCAAGACTGTCATTTCCAACGAACTTCGTAAGTGGGGCATTTTGTCCGTGGAGATGCAGCGGGCAATGGAAACCGATGGCGCAATCATCGAAGGTCTTGATTCGCCTCAGGTCACATTCCCGGAAGACAATCGTGAACCCGTGATAAGCAAAAGCCAGCCGAAGGTGGTCGAAGTCGAGTCCAGCCCGGTAGAGCAGGAAAACCAAGAGGATGGAGATCTTGCGCCCGTTGCCAAGCCGCAACCCAACCCGGTTCCCGAAACACAGCTTGGAGAAATGGGAGAGCATCAGTCTAAACTTCAAAAGATTGCGTCCGGAGCGGGGTTCAGCTTTGACGAGGTGTTGGCGTGGGGGGCGGGAATGGGGCTTATTAGCAACGCAGACAATGCAACTGGGTATTCTGAATTGAAAGGCGATGAGTGTCGCCGCTTGACCCGCTCGCCCGACAGTCTGGTTGCCGGGATCCGTAAATGGAAGGAGGAAGGCAAGTGAGCGAAACGGCATTAGTGCTGGCACCCGCGATCCAGCAAACAGACATTGCACTGACCCAATCCGGGCAACTTCTGATCGACGACGCATTGTCAAAGTGTGCGTTGATCGGGAAAGTTGGGAACGAAATTGAAAACAAGGTTGCCGTTGAAGCTCAGATTGAGCTGAAGCGTGTCCTGAAGGTTTTGGAGGATTCCCGCATCGATACTGTGAAACCAGCTTTAGAATTCCAACGAAAGGTAAACGAGTTCTTTAAAGCCAAGGGTGAAGAGTTAAAATCCGAACTAATGAGGGTTGGTGTTTTGGCGTCGGATTACGTCACCGCTCAAGAAGCCAAACGGAAAGCTGATGAGGCTTCCCGTATGGATGGCTTGTCGAAGCTGGAGCGCGAGCGGCAAGATGCATTGAGCGCGGCTAATTCACATGAGGAAAGGGACGCAATACAGGCTCACTACGACGAGCGGGCTAGGGTTGAGTCAGCGACATTCGTTCCGGCCCCCTCAGTCAAAGCCAAAGGGCAAGGCGTCAAAGATGACTGGGAGATACTCGTAACCGATGTTCACACGTTTGCGCGACTCTACCCGAATTGCGTCAATATCACGCCAAAAATGACTGAGATCAAAGCCCTCCTCAGGGCTGGCATCAAGATGACTGAGGCTCAGGGCATCCGGGCTACTCCCAAGCTTGCAGTTGGAGTCAGGCTCCCGCCGACAAAGACCATCGAAGTCTAAAGAAAGACCCCCGGAGCGGGAATCAATCGCTCCGGGGGCATCGCAACTACCAAGCAAACCAACAACAAATGCCCAACAGTCAGGGCGACTTAAAACTAATCTCCTGAACTTTTTGGTCAAGGAAATCTTGTGAGCCGTTCGCTACCGCATGGAGCTGAACGGCTTTTTTTATTGCCGAAGCCTGTTCGGCGGCTTCGATGGCCGTAATCGTGGCGGCGAGGGCGGCATTGCTCGTTGTAAGAAGGCCGGACTTCTTTTTCGCATAGATACTAGCCCCGGTCCCAAGCAGCCCCATGAGAGCAGACAGCCCAAGCAAAACGGGCGATGCCGGGGACGGGATGGATCCGGCAGCAGTGAACGCAGCCTGACCAGCTTGCAGGGTGGACATCAGGTTGGAATTGACGGTGTATGGCGTGATCGTCCCGGTGATGTTAGTGGTGCCGACTTGGACAACCGCACCCGTGTTGGGATCAAGTCCGAACACTGGCTGGGTTACGCTGACTTCCTGAGGCTTGCCCGGAGATGTCAGGGACGCGCAGCCAGCGACAAGCAAAGCTGCCAGTGTCAGGGTTGAAACAAGTACGAGGTATTTGTGTGTTTTCATAAATTATCGCTGGCTGCCCAGCCAATTTAAAAAGAAACCCAATGCGCTACCAAAGACAGTGCATATAATGGCGATGATTCCACGCTCACCTTTTCGCAGATGCCTGTCTGCTTCCAGCGTGCGTATGTCGTCGGTTAGCTTGGTGATGATCGTTTCGAGCTTTTCCAGCACCCGCTCTTGGTCGATTCGCATTAGTCGAACCTCGTTCTCCAAAACCGCGATGCGTTCGTTCATTGGTTTTTCCATACTTTGTCGGGTTATGAAATCGGCTATCTTTTCTGAAATCGGGCTTTCCATGCTCATGGTTTCAAAGCCTTGTTGGTTTGTGCGGTAATAGATTGACCAACACGGACAAACCGAAACGGGTCGTTTGGGTTGGTGACGCTCCCAAACTCTTGCCTGATCCAAGGCCCGGTTGCACTTGCGCTGGTCTCAGGCCAGTGCGCCACGATTTTATCAACGCTGACCACGATGTTCGTTGATAGCGGATTGCTGGCAAGGGTTCCTTTGTGAGCCCTCACCTCGACCTTGTTGGTCCCAATCTTTGTCGGAACCAAAATGTTAGTCGATGTAGTCACGTTGGTGATGTTGCCAACCACAACGCTGAACGAGTCGGCGTCAGGTTGGCTGTCCCAGCCTACCATGGTCATAATCGGCGGCACCGGATCTGGCGGCTGGATTGCCGCAGGTTCAGATGGCGGCAGCGGCTGGCATAATGCCGCTGCGGCTCCGGCCAACAAAACCACAGCCGCCAGCAGCATGGTTATGTGAGCTGGGATTCAGCCGACGCTTGCGCCTGACGCGCCTTGATCATCGCGCCCTGACTGTTCAGGGCTTTCATCCGGGAGATAATTTGTTCCTTGGCCCATTGGGCTTTGGTTTTGCCGGAATTGGCGTCGTATTGTGTAGCGGCGCAAATGTTGTCAACAACTTGCGTTGCTATTGCGTCCGGGATGTTAATGCTTAGTGTCATAATTCGGATGCGGACAACCCAAGCCCGCCATTGTAAAGTGTTGCAATTTCGGTTGCGTCTAATTCTCTAGTCCAAAAGCCCATCAAGGCGAAATTTAAAGGAAGTTCCCAATACCTTCCTTGAATTCTAAGCGGCCATGTGTTGCTTGGGCAAAACCCTACAGTCGGAGACGCGCCTATATAAGCACCATTGACATAAACCTTTTTGTCTCCGGCTTCTGGCCCGTTCACCATTACAAACTGATTCCAATTGTATGTTCCATTAAAAGAAACTGGAAAATAATAATCGTTGGTGGCGTTACAATCGCCGTCTTGCGCTGAGTGGTAAAGCTCGTAGACCATGTTAGGTGTCAATATTAAGCCACTCCCTTGGTATTCGGCTTTGTTAATTATGTCAACTAGCCCAAGTTCGTATTCCGGACTTATTGTCGCAGCCCACACCATCACTGTTGTTTTGCCAACATTCATTTGTTGGACAATAGAGTCATTATTTTCAACTCCAAGCCCGCCCGTGCCGCCGCCAGAACCGTTTAAAGCCTGATAAAAAGAACCCCCAAACCCGTTTGGCCCCGTACCCGCTCCCCACGAAACATCTCCACCGGGAGACTCCCAAGCCTGCATTGCGCCATAATCTGCCGTTGGATATGCGCCATTCCAATAGCCCTCAAGGTTTGTTAGAAGCGTAACCGGACCCGGCCCCGGAGGAGGCCTTGTGGTTTGAAGCTGGGCTGCAAGCTGCATAAGCGAAATCTGGGAGGAAACCCTCCCGATTCCGCTGGAGCAAAGTTCAGTCTGGATGGCTTCTAGTGTCATGGTCGTTGATACATGAGCTGCACGATAAGCCGAATCAGATCAACCTGCGATTGCACCTTGCCAATACCGCTTTCGCACGATGCTTGCGCGATTTCGGCAAGAGTCCTCATGTTACTGAACGTCGTTGAGGAGCTGTGCGATTATCTGGAGCAGCTTGGTCTGATCGGTTTCGGTTGCGATTCCTGAAGTACAAGCTCTCGCCAAGATGGCATCTACGGAAATATCAAGGCCAGCATCTGCCGACAATGCGTAGTCGGCAGATGTCTGGGCCAAGAGTTGCAGGAGCTTGATGGGGTTGGTTTCACGACCAATACCACTTTCGCAAGCAGCCGCCTGAATGACGTTAATTTCAGGCATGGATTACTGAGGATAGGATTTTCCAATGCCAAGCTTGCAGTACAGCAAAAGCTGCATCTGCTTGAGCTGGTGATCGGAATAGTCCTCCAGACATTTGACTGCGGCTGCCAGAGCTGTATCTGTAGTTGGCAAAAAGGCTCCAGCGGAAGAAGCATTGTTTTGGGCAATGGCAAGCTCCGCTCCATCGAAGTCATCCGGCTTGAAACCGCATGACAATGAATTCGCATCGGTATTCAGGGTGCTGATGGCTTCCAAATAGTTGGTGCCACCGATAGCCGCCAGTTGAAGCAAGTCGAAGTAAACACGGCGGGCCAGCTTTTGGCGTTTGCTTAAGCGAGTTCCGCTAAAGCAAGCTTTTGACGACACTAGTCCGTCTCGGGTGCATGTGGGATTTGCCATAAATTAGTCCTCCTCCTCTTCTGGCCCAAAAGCTTGAGCCATTTGCTTCATTGCGCTTGGCTTTGGCTTCTCCATTTCCATCTCCATCTCCATCTCTGGCTCTGACTTAACAGGCTCTAGAGTGGCGTTGCCGTTCTCAATCGATGCGACACGCATTTTTACGATATCGCCAACGCTCGCCTTGCCCAGCTTTTCAACCGAACATTGAATTCCGTCCATGTAATGTGCCTTTCTTTTTAGGTGGGGATGGTAACCCATCCCCACCGGGTTAGCTTTAGGCTACTAGCAAACAACCGGATTGTTGCTGTAGCTCTGAGCCGTATAGCTCGGAGCCGCACCGCAGATCGCATCATCGACGATGGAGTCGCGACCACTTCCGTCAACAAGATGGAGGATCGGGGTCAGAAGCTGGGGCTCCAGATATTCAAAACCAAGTTCCAAGGCGCACAACCAATAAAACTGGTTGTTCTTGTCGTTGTTAATCTGGCAAGACGTACCGTCCGGCTGCGTGTAGAAGATCACATCGCCGTTTTTGAACGACCACTTCCCGTACATCGCAGAGTTCACAGCGGGAACCGATTCATGCATTTTGGCAAAGTCAGGCGTGAAAACCTTGATTGCCTTGGGGTGCCAGATAAACGAGATCTGATACCGCGCATTAACGTATGCGGGATTAACAACACGCTTGATGCCAGTGTCAGTCGGCACATTGTAGTACGGGTAGACACGGTTTAAGCGGCCATTACCAACATGCTGGAACCGAATCGGTTGGTTGTCCAACGTGGGGGCGTAATTGCCAAACGGTTTTTGAACGCCCTGCCCGATCTTGTAGAGCGCGGAGGCTTGCTGAGGATCGTTCAAAGCCATCATCCCTGACATGGACGGATTGCCGTTGGTCAGGCGAGCCCAAGTGCGCTGATCGGTCATTAGGTTATACATGCCCTCAGGAAGACCCGATCCAGCCTGAGCATAGCCTTCAAGTCCAAGCGTTGTGGCATAAAAATCCAACAGCGGAAAACTCAATCCCGATGTCGGCAAATAGCCAGATCCGCCAAGGTCAATTTCCGTGAGCTGGCCCTGAACATTCATGGCGTCCGGGGTAATATCCGGAACCCAAACATTCGTTCCAGCATCTAGCAGGTTTTTGCTGGCGATTTGCGTACCAACAGTGTTGAAGTCCACTGCATGGACTCGCAAAAAGTCGTTTGTGTAGATTTCGGGAATCTTTTTCAGACCCGCATAGACACGTTCAATTTGCTCGGCGGTGCGAGTTCCATACCGCAACTGATCTAGGCAGAACAACTGCGACTGAATGTCAAAGTGCTCCATGTAGTAGTTCGTGCGAGTGGTGCCAAACGAAACATACTGGCGCGGAGCGTAGCAGGTATCCGAACAATCGGCTGCGTTGATGCGTTTCCAGCGGGTGTTTAAGTTTGGCTGACCAATTTCAACACGATCAATGAAATGGGTGTCACCGGAGCCTTGATCCCACTTCTCAGTAAGATGTCGCCCCATAAGAGGGCTATCCAAAGGCTTCCAGTCCTTTAGGAACATTTGGTCAAAAACAGGAGTTTGAGCTGCAAAGTTAGTTCGCAGATTTGTGCATGATTGTGGCATAAAAGTGTTTAGTTTAGTCCCATAGGGACGGGTTTACGTTTTTGGGGAGTGAAGCTGGGCAGAAGATGCCCAACCGTAGCCGCTAACCATTCCCGGCTACCTGCGAGGGAGCGAACTCGCTTAACGCTGAAGGACGGATAAACCGCAAATGGAAAAATGTCAAACCCTGATTGCGGAAATTATTCTCCACAAGCTGACTAACTAAACCGAAGTTTTGTGTTTGCCGCGAAATGGGCTTTTCGTCGGCTTCCATTTATCCCAAAAACATTCTTCAAAAGTCTTTTGAGGCTTAATATGCTTTCTGTTCCTTGATGGAATCCATGATGATTTGAGGTTTCTCATACCATTTCCTTTAGCGGCTGACCATCAAACCAATCGCAAGTTGGCTGCTGCGGAATTGGAAACCCATATCCGCCAAGGTTCCTGTCGCGAATCAAACGAATATCCCAAGGGTGCGCTGACCTGTTGTTGTTCCAGAGCTTTTTAATCAAAGCGTGGGTTTTGTCGTTTGGATCATTCGGGTGCTTTTCTTTAGAGGAACGCTTCATGTCGTGATTCGGATTCTTAAATTCGGCCCTATCTTTTCCTGAAGGGTCTGATTCAGATGGGGTTCTGTCCTCAACCATCTTCATGCGACCATCGTGAAAAATAGGAAACCGATTATTTTCCAGCATCTTTCCAAAATGCGTGTCCTCCATGCTTACGGAATCCCAAGATTCGTCGAACCCATTCACTTGAAGCATCCATTCAGTTGGCAGTGCAAACGTGCATCCGAACATCCAGTCTCCGGGGCAGGTTCGGCGTCGATGTGGTTCTTTAACTCCATCCATCCTGACGTCCGTTGCCGTTGTCTGCCCAAGATTTGAGATCCGCCCCCTTGAGACAACCATTCCGCTCTGCTTGGAGTAAACGCCGCAAACCGCATACTGCTTCTGCATGGCTTCATTGACGGCATCCATCCAAGTTGGCATCAAAACGCATCGATCATCCAAGTAAGCAATGAAGCTGCCTTTGCAATAGCACAATGCCGTGTTCCGGTAGGATGATGCACTCCACCAGTTTCGAGGAGTCAGCCTGTGCCTCCCGCTCCATACGCATGGTTTTGGTGCCACATGCTGGACGATTCCAGCAAACTTACCAGCGGCTCTGATCACGCCATCCTTGGTGCGAATGACATCCTGCTCGGTCCAGTCGTCGCAAGCCTCAGCGAACTTGTCTACAATGACGATCTGGGAAACCCGCTTGTGATCATTAAGTGCCAGCGAGTCGAAGAACCACTCCAGTCTTGGGTCCGGCCTTGCTGTGATGTAGGCTATCGTAACCATCAATTCTTGGATGCATCGCCCGAATCCGATTCACCGCGCTGGCCTGAATCAAAAAGCCAGTCAAATGCGTTTGAAACAACCTCGCTTACAGTAGACTGGCATCCGGCCTTATCCTGCCCGGTAAACTTTTGAACGCATTGGCAACCATGAGCCAGCAGTGATTCCGCAACCTGCTGTGCCGCCTTTGCCTTGTCCGGAGATTGGTTGATGTGATTTGAGACTATCGAAAGGATCTCGTTGTCGAGATTGACCCCAGTCGATTCTTCTAGTTTTAGTTTAAATTTCCTTCTGCTCATAAATGAAGATCTCCACCCGAAAGCGTCATGGTAAATGATTCGCAATCGTTTATTCCTCCGGATATTTTGACTGATGTTCCATCGGTTTCCATTCCGTAAGGAAGGCAACAGTTTGGCTTCCAGTGACTACAGTCCACATATCTTTCGTTCCCGGCTAAAACAGGAAAGCTTGATACCGCAACCGTTCTGAATGGCGGCTCTTTTTCCATAAGTGCCGCACCTATGTAGTATCTGAAATCGTAATTCTTATGCCCACCTCCAATGCGAGAGTGAAAAATACGAAGCAAATGATCCTTGTACTTGGCTATTGCCCCACCACGGATTTCCCCCCAATTCCATTTTGGAGCCTCAGACTCATAGGTGGTCACCACTTTGTCCCCAATCAACTCATGGACAATTTGCCTTTGACCGCTGATCCCAAATATGAAATGCAGCTTGTTTCCAATTTCAAACGGAACGTAGTTCTTCTGCATGCCCGAAAAATCGTTGCCCTTGATTTTTGGAACAATGTGGCTTTTGACTTCCCATTGGGATCCGGAAAACTCCAAAGGCCCATAGGCTTGAATGGATCTGAACATCCCGTCAATGGTTCTGGCGCATGTGTATGAGATGTGGAGGCTCCCCTTGTGAGTGAACAACCTAGCATCTTCCAGCGAGTATTCGTCGCATTCAGATGGAAAGCGAATGTCTTTAGCCACCCCGTTTCCGTCGTCTATCGCCAACTTGGTTTTCCAGTCCGCATCGTGATATCGGTAAATATTAACACCGTTCAAAGATGTCATGTTGTAGCCGTTTCTTCTTCCAGTTGAGAATATTACTGGCTCTGGAATTGAAATTTTGTTTACGGCTCGACACATGGCGGCTGATATCTCCTGCCTTCGATGCTCGAAATCTTTGTAGCGACAGTGAATGGCAAACCGTTTTTGCCAAGGAGTTC
>Ga0075473_10000412_pt1 | contig 17619 bp, 6 predicted proteins | sample DEB19_08_DNA_FD_76340 | JGI IMG/M metagenome (GOLD analysis project Ga0075473, IMG submission 76340) | Aqueous microbial communities from the Delaware River and Bay under freshwater to marine salinity gradient to study organic matter... | ecosystem: Environmental > Aquatic > Marine > Coastal ... | reverse complement strand
CATTATAAGTAAATTGTCCAGAACTAAATATTCCCTTATTACCTAACCCATCATTTAGTGATTCTTTTATACTCACATCAAATGGAGTTACATAATAATCACCAGATTCTGCATAAGTTCTTCTTGCTAATTCATCTTGTATTAAACTGTAATTTGTGGATGTTCTAACAGTCTTTATAACACCTCTTTCTATGGTCGCAAGTTCTACAAAATTTGTATCATTTAAATCATTTAAATCTTTCTTAAATAAAGATACTGTAATTTTTAATCTATCAGCACCAGGAGCTGCATAATTATTAAATCCTTGCGAATTATCATTTAGAGATTCGTCCATATCTGAATTGACAATCTCTTCATTTACAAACAGACCAACTCTATAACTTGGATTGTTTGTATATTGATCAAGAATAAGAGTCTCAGTTGGGACATTTATAAAAGATCCCCTAATAAAGTAAACTCCTTCAGAGATAGAAAATGAAGATCCAGTTGATGTTGAATTGCTCGCTAAGGTAGTTGCAAAAGGAGTTCCTGCAACAATTGAAGTATTACCTAAAAGACCTGAAGTAATTGTTATACTAGTTAATAAATTTTCTCCATCAAAAAACTGGAAAGTGGAATTATTTTGTGTACTAGAGCTTAAGTAGTTTACATATAAGGTAGTATTTCCTCTTTCAGAATCTGTAGATAAAAGAACTTTTTCAACTATTGCAGTAATTCCTGATGTTTCGCCTGTGATTTTAGATCCAACTAATTGATCAACATATACATCTATTGGAACACCTAAGTATGTGTTATTGAGCTCTACTGCGTAGAAAAATTGATTATATGTTGTGTTTCCTGGAATAACTTTAGCACCTTCTTTGAAAAAATGCTGTCCAAATTTTTCAATTTGATTTTGTAAAATTGACTGTAAAGATGTAAGTTCTCTTGCCTGAACTGGATATCCAGGTTTAAAAAGTACTTTATAATAGTCATTATTTGCATCAAAATCATCAAAATATGGTGATACATTTAAATTAGTGACTTGTGACATAATTCGTTAAAACTGCAAAATGACTTTAATATCTTCTTTTTGATTTATTGATCTAGTAATCGAAGGTCTATTATCTACGTAGATAATATTTCCAGAATACTTTTTGACTTCTGGATTTGCTAATCCATTTACAAAATCTTGTCCTAGATAATATGTTCTATTATTTATTGTGGTTGATATACCAGAAAAAGAAGTATCAATTGATAAAGATGCTCCAGTATTTCCACCTATAATCAAACTACCTCCAGTTGAAGGAGTGCTTGTAAATTCCTTTAGGTCATATCCATAAAGTGGATTAGATTGTGCTATTCCTACGGTACTAAACCCAGCAAGTGTTCTATCCTGCCAATATTTCAAAACAGCGGTTGTTTGATCATAGCTAATAACTCTTCCTACAGCAGTAATTCCAGTTCCTATAGTTTGTGTTATATATGAATCTGAAGTAAATGATGCAGAACTATAACCGACTCCAGTTAATTTGATGGCATATAATGCACTTATTTTATTATCTGATGGTTTATATACGATTGGATTTTCTATAATTCCAATTCTAGAAATTTGATTTCCTGTTATAAAATCTGGATTTTCTGTGTCATTTTCAATTCTAGAATAAATCAACACATTATATGCACCCAATTCTCTGTAGATATCTGCTCCATGACCACCTCTAGGCGAAATTATAACATCAAACGTTGGCGTTACAGATCCTGTTGGAACATTTGCCGCAGATAAATCTACATTTCCGTAAGTATAACCAGATCCTTGATTTGATACTACAATCGACTCTACCTGTTGATCTGCATTAATTGTAATGGTACATTCTGCTCCAGTACCATCTCCTTTTATTGGAACTCTAGTATAAGATCTATTTGCAGCTCCTACGCCAATACCTCTATTTGTAATAATTACCGTCTTTATTGATCCATCTACGGCATTGTTTCTCACTGATGCATTTTCTATACCAGTTTTCCAATCTAAAGGAACGGGCATAAAATCAGTAGATTCAAATTTTACAATATCTCCTGGTTTAATTGTATAAAGATATTTCCAAATATAACCATCTCCACTAGTTCCAGCTGCCCTAGGTTCTAAATCAGTAAATGTTGGTTCATCTAGAGAAGGTCTACCTAATGGATTATCCGGATCAGTTCCATTTTGTAGGCAAATATATACCCTATAATCGCTATTTACTACATAATAAGATGCTGAGTATAAACTAGTTGCATTAGATACTTTTGCTGTATTTGACCTACTATAATCATGCCTATAGTAATCATAAGTGTTGCCGGAAGTCCATACTCTTTTTTGGACAACTTGACGAACATCTGATGAAGTAATTTTTTTAAGAGCAATCATTGTATCCCAATAATTGTTCTCTTCATCAAAACTGTCTTTAGGAGCAGGTGGGGAAGAATCCCAATCACTTTGTATATCTGTTGGATTTGGAAGTCCAACAAAAGAATAATAATTATTTAATGAAGTTGTTACTCCAGAAACAAAATTTGTAGCATTAAGTATTCTAATCTGATCAGTTATAATTGCGGACATTTGTGGAGTTTTTTATTTATTTATGAAATGTAATTTAAATATTTTAATGGAGTTGTTCTTTTTATGAGGGTTCCTGTAGAAATTCCAGTATATCCTTTTAGTGTGTAAGCATTATAAGAATTCTCTTTCGATCTTGACCTGAGTGCTATTCTACCCCAACTATAATCGCCATAATAACCACTATATCCTATACCAGTTAAGTTATTATAATTTGAAACTGACACTGTAACTTTTGCAACATATGTTAAACCAAATCCAACCACAGAAGTTTGTGCGATAGAAACTGATGCAACTTGGTATACTCCATCAAGATAATTTGTAGAAACTCCAACAATAGAACCGTTTGAATTCAATGAAGTAACACCATTACCAACATTAGAGTTTGAAATTACAAAATAATATCCAGATTGTATTCCGCTTATTGTTGTTACTCCACTAACTAAACTATCTCTCAAATAAGAATTTTTCGAAATTACGAAGTCAAATACAATACCTGTTGATGCAACACCAACAGAAACTGTAGAAATTCCACTTATAAATCCAAAATCTCCAGAGTAAGATATAACTTTATTACTTTCAGTACTTGTTTTTGGTGATTCTATTAAAATTGCTGGTGGATTTTGTTCTGAATATCCAGTAACTACTCCAGTAATTGAAATAGAACTTACCTTCCCAGAATTTAGAGATGCTAATGCGGTAGACTTAATAGTTGATATTCCTAGAGGACTTTGTATGGAAACTGTTGGAATAGAAACATAACCTGATCCAGAATCATTAATTACAATGTTACTTATAGTTCCTGCTGTTGATACTACTGCAGTTGCACTTGCAGAAACTATAGTATCTTGGGAAACAAATGTAACATTCTTTTGGAATTCTAAAGATACATCATTTTCATTTTTTGGAGTAAAGAATGGCAATATATTATCTACAAAAATAACACTAGATCCTATTCCTACCGATTGTATCAAATAACTTGATGGATAAATCTGCGGCTCATATAAAATTCTATCTTTAGCAATTTCTTTATCATTTATTAGCAAATCTTCAGTCTGCCTACACCATGTTATTGGTCTGGTAAGTTTTTCATTTTCCGTATTTCCTGGACCAAAATATGTATTAGTCTCTACAGTGTCAATGGACAATATATCTGTCACAAATCTAGGATCCTCTAACAAATATGCTGGTTGACCTATAGACGAATCATATGTCAATGTTAAATCATCACCAACTTTAACTGTCTCAAGAATATCTCTAAAAATAACGTCAATTCCAACACCACTTCCTCTGTAAAATAATATTTTACAGGTATCATCCGATTTTGGTGGCTCAGTAAATTCTATTTTACTTCCTCCATTAAAAATATATCCTTCTCCAGGAACTTGCAATATGTCATTTATAAAAATTAATAAAGTATCTTGGACATTAATTGGAGATCCTTTCTTTGCATATATTGAAATTGGACTTCCAAGATACATAAGTGGGAAAATAATTCTTTTTCCAGTAAATAATTTTTGTATGTTATCTAGTGGATAAAGTTCTCCCAAAGACCATCCATTAAATTTATCTGTAAATGTTCTATCAACACTGATTTGAAACTCTTTGAAAGTTGCTCCAGATATTGTTGGAATTCCTGAGAGTCCTCCAGTAGGAATTGTTAAAATATCTCCAACTTTGTATCCATATCCAATATTTTTAATTTCAAAATCAATTATACTAGATCCTTGACCGACAACAATATCTATTGTTGCCTGTGTTCCTATTCCAGAAGAGGATGAAGAATATATTAATGGAATATTTGAATAAGGAAGTGGGGCATCAATAACTATTTGTGGAGGTTCTGATTGTATAAAATTAGAACCTGGATTTGTTATAGTTACTGAAGATGATATGTAACCATTTGTTATAGTAGAAAATCCAACATTAATTACTGAAGAGATGCCGGATAAAGTTGTCAAAACACCAACTTTAACAAATCCAACTTTTGGATCAGTTACCTTAACTGAAATTTGTGTTCCTACTGGAATTAAATATGAACTTGTACTACCACTGCCAATATTAAAAAATGAAGATCCAATAGAAGCAATAGTTGCATTCTTTATAAAAGTTCCAACTCCTATTTTGCAATTTGAACCATTATTTAAAATATTAATAATTTCAAATATACTATCAATACTTTGAGTAAAAATAGAAGTCGAACCTATTGCAATTGGATATGAAACATCGCTCAAAAATTCATATTGACTATTTGATCTATACCCAGAACCACTATTTCCTATACTTATCGATGTTATAGTTCCAGAAATAGATACGACTGCAGTAGCTCCAGATGATACTAATGGTTGATATCCTAATCCAGCAGTAGATCCTACAGAAACAATCAAACCACCAGAAGGAAGATCTGAGGTATTAATATCTGATGATAAAGCAATCGAGGATCCTGAGAAAGTTGCTGACGTTATCCCAGAAATCTCATCTAAAGTGTAATTATTTTGAACTCCAGGACCTTGGAAAATATCATTAATCAATATTACTGCATTCTCTTGATATATATCAGTAAGATTTAATTGATTTGCCGTTAATGTAAAGGTGTTATTTACTCCATTAAATTGGGAAGAAATATCATCTAGAACATTATTTTTATAATAAGGATCGTTAGAAGTTTCTGACTCTGCAGATCTCATAAACATTCTGCCATGGAATGAAGATCCTGTAGAGACTCCAACCCAATCACGTTCATCTGGAGGATTTGTATTTGCACTTAACGGAACATTCCCATAAGGTGCTTCTACAAAATGAATTGTATTTTCTACAATATTATAATTTCCTGATATTTTTGTTATTGTTGATCCAATTGAGTGGTTCTCTAATTGTGTTCCTGCCCAAGGACGCATTACTCTAATTGAATTTGTTGATCCTACACCAACAGACTCAACTTTCATTATTTCTCCATTTAATCTAATATAATCACCTATGAAAAAGTTTGTAATGGAGTTTGAATATAAAATATCATCAATAGTTGAAAAATTATTAGATAACTGCGCAGTGGTTGAAGAAGAAACAATAGGAGATTGAATAACGTTATCAATAGAAACTAATAATTTTGGATTTTGATTTGTTGAAGTGAAAGAATGTCCAGATCCTATTCCTACTGAAGATAATTTTAAACTTATTGGTACAAGTTTTAAAGCATCCTCGGCACTTTTTGCCAATTTAATATTATTTTCATCAACTTTAATAATATATACAGATGATGGAAGTTTATCTGTAGTTCCTATTCCAACTCCAAAATAAGTAGTACCAATACCAATAGGAGAATTTGTAGAAACTCCTGATGAGTAAACTACTTTTTCTCCAGTAACAAAAAAGTGATTTGGGATATTAATAGTACTTGAAGCAATACTTACAACATTTCCATCACTTCCATCAAAAGTTTTTTTGAAAATTGGATAATTTTTATGTTTTAACTCAAAAGAACGTTTAACATCTCTTTCTGTACCATAGTAAACGCCTAAACTTGATGTGAGAAAATCTCCTATTGACATTTTTATCTCCTTTAATTGTTCATTAATTTACTATGGTATAGAAATATTACTAAGTGAGTTAAAGCAAACTTTAACTTGTACATTAATATCATTCAGTGGGGTAAATAATAATTGAGTTTTATTTGCAGATTTTGTAACACCTATTGTACCAAGTCCAGAATTCGTCACTAAATTGCCATATTCGGTAAAGTAAGCATCAATTTCGTCATCAACAACCACAACTTCAGATAATTGATGCCTATTATTTGTCATATCAGATACTTGGACCAAGAAATAACCCCCGTCATAGTTATTTGAGTATTCACCTATTACATTAGCAATAGGGGCAGTTGAAGATGCAATAGAAGTTGTATTTGCTTCAAATTTTATATAGTCTGCATTAAAAGTACCAATTCCAGAACTAAATGTATTTGCTATAGAAACACAAATAGTACTAACTGAAGCAGCTATTCCTGTATTTGGAGTAAAGTCTACATTTAAATTTGATCCAGAAATATATGCATAATATGTTCCAAGTCCAGAACTTGAATATGAATCTGTAGAATGACTAGTTAACTGCCCATATGAAATAAATTCTACATTTGATCCATCATGAATAATATTCAATTCATCAAATTCATATTGCCCACTATTTCCACATATACCAACCAAAACTTTTGCTGAAGTATAATTTGTAGAAATTCCTATTATTGTTGTTGGTCCGGATGCAAAAGTTGTTTTGGTTTCAATATTAACTATACCTCCAATAGAGGTAGTTCCTACGCCAGAAAAATTATCTTTTATATTATAGGTTAAAACTGTAACATCATAATCATTAACCTTATATTTTGTTGGATAATACAATAACAATCCTTCCGATCCAGAAATATCAAAGTCAAAAGATCCTAAATCATAAGTTGTCTCAATTCTTCCATATTGATTTATATAACCTTCATTATTATCATGCAATAATGTTAGAATCATCAATTGTCTTTGTGAAGTATAACGTTTATCTCTTATATAAGTAACATATTTCTGTGATCTTGCATTAGATAGAGGAAATCTATAAACTATTGAGTAATTTATTAGTCTTGGATTACTATTAAATAATCCACTAATATCATCTATACTCAGTACTCTATTGCCAACAGATTCGAAATAATCTGTTAAAATTCTACTAGAAAAAGTAATTTCATCTGAAATCACTTTGTTATTCATAAACAAAACATTTTCTCTAGCAAGATCATAATCGTAAACACAATTAAGACTTGCAAATCCATCAATATCAACTGATACATCTATCTTAGAAATAGCATCGGTTTTTATTCCAGAATTTGCATAAGATTCTAATTGATAATCACTGAACTTTTTAAATCCGGAGATGTGATTGAGAGATCCTACAGCATCATCCCAAGTATCATATGGAACTTTAGACTTTAGAGAATATGAAAAATTCTGATAATAAAAATTATCTTGGATTCTTTGGAATTGGTTGTTTAAAATTCCAGTTTCAGTTATCCATCCATTTTCGACTTTTGAAAAAGAACCTACATCTATAAAAGATTCTGCAGAAATGACTGATGATATCTCACCTTGAGTTTTAGAAGATATGCTTTCTAAAATTTTTCCAGAATTTAATGATTGTTTTGAAGATATTGTTAATAATTTAATATTATTATTCCAACTCTGAACAAAACCTATGGGCAAAGTATCTCCAAAATATCTAATTTCTTCATTTTTAATAAAATCATTTGGTTTTAGTGTTGGTTTAAATATTGGAAAATATTTTTCGGGAATTATTCTTCCCGAAGAATTTTCTAAATCACATCTGCCTGGAAATTCACCATCACCTAAAAATTCATTCATATTATAAACTACGGACCCATACTCTCCACCAATATTTTTATCTATAGAGGTGAGAGTAAATAGTTGATAATTATAGTTTTCTGAATTAAATCCTTTTCCTTCAGAATTTATCCCAATACTGAGGTTTTCAATTAAAACTCTATCTCCAACAGAAAATGGGAAAGAAGATTCTGTACTATATCCTACATTAAGTAAAATAGTAACATCTTTAGTTGTTGAATTAAATATTACCGAACTAATTCCCACACCATTTGAATTTTGTGTTGGAATAATAATTGGATTGATATCATTGAGTCTATATGTATTATTCAAAATTTCAACCTTAGTATCTCCAATAGAATATCTAAGATCTACCTCAGGTAAAACATTTTTGGTTTTTCCATCTATAACAATTAATTTTGGAGGAGTATTATATCCTCTTCCAGTGGATGTAATACCTATAGATTCGAATGAATTTAATGGTTCAACTTTTAAAATTTGTGGTAAGGATAAATTTGGTTTTAAAGTAAGATCCGATGGAAAACCAAACCCAATGTCATTAATTCTAGTGCCATTAATTTTTCCTATAGACTTACTAGAAGCTTCTAAAATAGCTCCACTACCATAATTTGTAATAATTTTAGAAAAATCTGGAAGCGAATAATAATTCTTCCCGCGAGAGTCAATTTTAATTTCTGTTATAGGTCCAAACGCAGTTAAAGAATCTGTCTCATAAGTTATTGAAGAAATTCCAGAAGAATATGAACTTTTTTCGGGAATATTAGTTATATTATATGTAAATACGGAAGATGCAATAGAAACTATTTGATGTTTTCCGTTATATTCACTTTCTACAACTTGAATTTCATTATTGGTGTATACTGAAGAATCCTCTATAATTTGTTCTTTCTCTGCTGGAAGATTTACTCCAGAATAAACTTTGTCAAGTTTATAATATAATTTTCTTGGAGTGTTATTATTTACAAGTAAAGAAACTTTGGCACCACTATCTATTCCAATAACTCCATATTTTTTAACTTCAAATTCAGTGCTATTTTTTGTAGAATCAAAAATTTCTTTATAATTTGAATCGATATAGAAATTGAAATCAAAAGCTGGATATGTTACTGATCCACTTACATAAGAAAGTGATGAATCTGATAGATCAAAATTTACTATAGAATCTTTATAAACTTTTATTGGAGGATTTATTGGGGTTATTGTTCCACTCGAAGTGGAAGTTATATTAATAACGTCTGGACTAAAATTTATAGAGTTATAATATGAATCAGATAATTTAATTTTATCCTTATCAAAAGATATTATGTAATATATTTTATTATTTTCTAATCCACCTGATGGCGAAGATGAATTATATACAACTTTATCTCCATTGCTAAATCCATGATTTTCAATAAAAATATAATTCTCAGTAGTATTAATTCCAGAAGAAGAGAATGTTTTTGGATTTATTAGTAGTCTTCTATTAAAATTATCATATTTGACAATAACTGTTGTTGATATTCCTGGATTAACATTTACAAATACGTTATCACCATTTAATAATCCATGAGTTTGTGCTGTAGAAACAGTTACAATATTTTTATATACATTTCCAGTCAAACTTGAATAATTTGTTTTAAAGCTGTGATACGTGTTAGTTCCTACTCCAGTAAAATATAAAGTGCTAATTGATCTATTAGTACTCGCAATACCAACAAATGTTCCAGTAGATCCAAGACCAACTTTTACTGTTGATATTCCAATTAAATCGTTTGATATTTTTGCAACATATACTGTTGAATTGTTTAATAATAAATTTGAAGTTGTTCCATTATTAGAAACTGATATCTCAGTTCCTCCATTTGACGAATATATTAAAGAATCTCCAGTTTCCAATTCATGATTTGGTATATAAATTGTTTTTGTTGGTATAAAAATTTGGGTTATACCAACTCCTGGATTTGAAAATTTAATTAGTGTTCCTATTCCAACTCCAAAACTTGTTCCAATTCCAAGAGACTCTATGGGGTCAAAATATAATTCTTTATTTGATTTTTGTGGGTAGTTGCTAAAATCACTTACATTTATAGAAAATCTTCTTGGGTTTTCATATAAAATATCACTATAACTATGAGAAGAACCAACAGATCCATTAATAGATCTTAAAACTCTAATTCTTGAAGATTTTCTATCTATATTGAGAATTTTTACCTGCTCACTTCCTACGGTAAAGATGTCATTTTCCCTTACATTTGTATATGCAATATTTCCGGTAACAGAAAAATAAGTAACAATCCCTGTTATTGGAACAGAACCTATTCCCAATGGATCGGATATTGCAAATGTATTTGAAGATACGCCTACAGTATAAAAGTCATTATTTAAAAATGATGAAGTATTTAATCCAGATATTGATATTTTATCTAGATTTAAAAAATTATGTGGATAATTTGATTGTATTATAAATGAATTTTTTTTATTAGAATCTGGATAAATTTCAACAGAAGAGATTGAAGTTGTTGCAACGCTAATAGAATTTACTAATTTTCCACCAACTCTAGAAACTTTAGATGATAAACCAAATCCGCGAGTTCCATCAGAATCAAATACTATTAAGTCATTAACCTTATAATTAAGACCTCCAGTGGAAATTGCAATATTTTCTACTGATCCAGAAGAAACATTTTTAATTTCTACAGTTTGATTCAATAAATTTGGGAAGGAAATATATGAATATGATTCAATATCTTTGTAAATATTATATGGAGTTGTATTTCTAATCCAATTAGTTTTATTTAAATCAATATTATCTTGGTTTGATGATCTTTTGAAATTAAATTCATTCGGAACAGACTTAAATTTATTTCCAATTAAATATGGGAATTTTGGTAATATGTATCCACCGAAAGAATCTGAATTATTTTCCTCTATAGATGCAAAATAAGCATAAACTCCATTAGGAAAATCAGGAGTTACGCAGAATCTTCCATTATTTTCATCTAAAACTGAGTCATCATCAACATTATTGTATGTATAATCTTCAACAAAAAATCCAATAGGAAAGATTGATTGTGATGGTCTATTTGTATCTACAGGACCAGATTTGCTATATCCCGATTTCATTCGGGTTACTGTTCCTCCATCTTTTTTGGAATATCCATATGGACCATATATTGGATTTCCATCATATGCCCATCCAATTATTGGAGAGTGATCACTTGATAAAATTTCTCTACCATTTCCATCCTTTCTAAGGTCTGGTTTACCATATAAAATTTTTCCACCAAATTCTTTAGAATAAACACCTTCCCTTAGACTTCTTGGAGCATAAAGATGGGTAAATTCTAAGTCATACTCAGAATTTGGGTTATAGAAGAGTGTTCCATCATCTCTTTTTATGGTATTGAAATATTTTTCAAATAAATTTATTGTCCAAGTTTTTAGTTTTGGACTAAATTCTGCCCTTTGACCGGAAGCAGTTACTAGAATAAAAGTACTGTTTCTCTCATATCCAGCACCACTTTCAATAATATTAACGGATTTTATTTGTCCATTTTCTATGATTGGTGTTAGAACTGCCCCCCTACCATTTCCATTTGTAATTATTGATAAATTTGGTGGAGAATTATAATCTTGTCCCGAATTATTGATTAAAACATCAACTATTTTTCCATTATTAACTACTGGCACCAGATCAGCTCCTGTGCCACTATTTAAACTAATCGTTGGATTTCTTTTAAAATTCAATACTTCAGATGATCCATAACCAATTCCACCACTTCTTAAATGAACATCTCCAATTTGTCCTCTAAAGATAGGTTGAATTTTTGCTGAAAAAGCATCAGTATTTGTTGAGGAAATTCCAACCTTTCCAATTACCTCAACAGAAATTTGTGGATAATTAAAGAAATGGGTTCCGGATCCAACAGACGTAAACCCAACATACTGTTTAGTTTGATAATAAAAATCTTGACCATCTGTAGTTAATCCAATTGGAGAAAGTTTAAATGTATCACTATTCACCGTAGTAACATAATAATTTGTATTATTGGATAGACCACCAATTGATAATCCATCTGTAGAATAGTTAATTACTTCTCCGGATTTAAAATCATGATTTTTTATATTAATTTCATTTGAATATATGTTTACTAAACTTGAGGTTGCTGTTCTTTTTTTATTTTCATAATTTTGTCCAGAATCTTCAATATTAATAGCAGCAATAACAGATTTCTTATTGTATGACTCAAAAATATGATTTCCAATTCCATAAGATGTCAAAGATATTGTATTAATTCCTGATATGGAATCCTCAAGAGTTTTGTGTAACTTAATAGTATATAAATCTTGAGTTGAAACATAATATGAAGAATTTGTTGTTATACCCCCTATTGATTGTTGACCTTCTGTTTTATAAACCACTCTTTCATAATTTCTAAATTTATGATAGGTTGTAAACCCAATACTATTATTTGAAATATTGACTAATTCGGATTTTGATTCTGTATTGAATATAATCTGATGATCAATCAGTTTCATTACAGCATATGCTTTTGCTCCAGATCCATTGCCGCCACTTATATTAATTTTTGGAGTCTCTATATAATCAAATCCAGGATCTATAATTTTAATTGCTTGAAGAGATCCTTTTACTGAACAATATGCACTAGCACCTGTACCTACGGAATCAGAAATAGTTAAAATTGGAGGATTAATTATATCATAATTTTGTCCGGGATTTACTACTGCAATTTCTTCTATTGGTCCATAATAAATTTTATCCTTTGATTTATAGTTTAATATTTCAACACCATTAATTAAAATGCCAGTAGTTCCAGAATTTGTATAATATTCATTTCCATCAGAAGTTGGTGGTAGAATTTCTCTAAAAAGTTTTTGTGGACTTAATTTTTTTTGTAATTTTTCTTTTTGGTTATAAAAATCATAATCAATTATTTTTCCATCAGAAATAGATATTTGATTTTCATAGTAAATAAATTTTGAGTCCTGATCGGTATTTTTTATTGCTTCATATAAAAGAGCTCTACTTTTTGTAAATTTTAATCTATTTGATGATCCAATATTTGTTATATTTCCGTTAGAATTTACTCTAGCAACATAATAAACACCTTCACTGAGAACAGGGGAGGAGGAACTTGGTTTATAATAAATTGAATCGCCAGTGTAAAATCCGTGATCAATTACATTTGAGTTAAAAACAAATGTATCTCCAGAAAAAACACCAGAAAAATCTATAGATCTATCAAAACATTCAATTTTATATGAAGGAAGAGAGTGTGAAGCAACTAGCGTCTTTTCCTTATCTTTATAAACATTTTGAACATCTGAACTTTGATTTGTTAAAAATTCATAAATTGTAGACTCAACTTTTTTTATTTTTCTTTTTATAAAATAAAATCTATTGACATCAATTTCACCTTGTTCTCTAATTTGAAAAACTGTATTTGAAATAATATTACTAATTTTAGAATCTATACTAGATCCATCACTTGAAATTATAGTAATAGAATCTCCAACTACAAAATTATGATCAATTTCAGTTGTTAATTGATAAGTATAGTCGCTAAAATCTATTAATTGTATTGAAGAAACATTAAAACTTTTTGAAATATTAAAAATCCAATTATTTGAAACAACGTCTGAAGGATTTGCTCCTAAAGTTTTAACAACTCCAATATTGTTTGCTTCTTGATAATAAGTATCGCTAATTATAGCAGTATTTTTTAATACAGACGTTACCCTAACTTTTATATCATTTCCGGTGTTTAAATTAGAATTGCCATAAGCAAATACATTTAACCAAATATCAGATTCATCTGAAATAGTTTTAATTATATTTTCGCATCCAAAAAATTGATTTATACTCTTTGAGCTATATGAAATTACACCTTCAGTTCCATCAAAATAAGTTACTGACAATTCCCCAGATTTTGGAAAACCTATCGTAGAATCAACATCTAAAGTCTTTGTTCCAGGTAAAACATCACCTATTAGTTTTGTATTTGGATGAACAGAAAAAGTTCCGTATAAAGCACCATCAACTCTGATGTCTCTATTATATCCTGCATCAAAACTTAATTTATAATAAGATTTATTAGAATCTGTAAGTATTTTTTCTACATTTGAAATCTGCGCATATCCTTTTGGAATATCAGGATATCTTTCATCATAATCTTGATATAAAGTTGAATTTACTAATTCATAAGGATCACCACTGATACTTTCAACTAATAAATTATTGGAAATATTGTATTGTGCATAAGATGGTTTAATGAGATATTCTTGTGGACGTATGACCTTTACATCTTCTCCATATAATGCATTAAATAAAATTTTAAATGATAAATCAGTTCCTCTCGTAGAATAAAAATCTTTAGACTGTTTTAAGAAAAAGTACTTATCTAATCCACTATAAAACTCTCTATTTTCAAATCCAGGAGTTAACTGATATTTTAATTTATTGAAAAATTCTTTTAAGAAGAGAGAACTTAAATTAATAACTATAGTAGATTCTTCTTCTCCTTTTGAATTTATAAATTTTGCACTATGAGATTCTGATTCTGATGACTTAAATAATAATTCTTCTGGTTTATTTTCTGTTTTATATGATGTAATACCACTAAATCCTCTAATACATCCAATAAAAGAATCTGCAGTTTTACTTTGATATGAAATAATCTCATTATCTATCTGAATCAGACCATATGAATCTGAAAATCCAATAGTACTCTCAACATTTATAATATCATCAATAAATGATACATCACTTCTTAGAGTAGTTGAATCAGAATTATCTTTTATTGTATTTAATTTTATGTAACTATCAATATTCTGAGCAAGATCAGCTGGAGCTCCTTGAAACTCTTGAGAAATATAATACTGCTTTAAAAACTCAGCAACAAGTGGAAACTCTTCCTTTACATATGAAGGAAGTTGATTTTGTAAAATATTATTAAATTGAATTCTTTTTTCCGTCATTTTATTATAATCTTACTAAATTTCCGTTGCTGTAGCTTGATGTTACAATATAGTTAGATGCCGAAGGATCAAGACCTGAAGAAATATCATCAGGAACCATTTCAAATATACTATTATTAATATCTAGTTGCAAATACAAATCTTGCAATCCAACCACATCATTTGATTGTGGAATTGCAGAAATTTGAATAATACTTTGATTGTCTTTAATTTTTCCAGACAAAATATTAATAGGATTTAAGGTTATAATTCCTTTTTGATAATTTATAGTTCCTACATTTCTTTTTACTATCGTTGATGATGTAGAATTTGCATTTGGAACAGTAAATAAGAATATAGAACCAGTAACTCTGTTAGTATCGGGAATATCTGAAAGATAAACAAATTCTTGAAATTCTGAAGTCTTAAATGCAGAAGATTTAATATTGTATCCATCCATACTCTTAATATGGAATGCATTACCAAATCCAATCTGGTATTCTGCAAAACTATTTAAAACAACTCTCAGATCTCTTCTAATTTGAATTTTTGTTATATTAGAAGTTACTGATTCATGACTATCATCTATAATTTTTAAAAATTTACTATATTTGAATCTTGCTCCATACTTATTTAATTCTGTTGATTCTGCATACTTATTTGCATTTGTTTGTATAATACTAGAAACATATGAAGAACTTGGAGCAAAATTTGTATTATAATAAATTTTTGAATCTATTTCAATATAAAGATACTTTAGGTCTAAAATTTCTGGTACTATTCCTGCGACCGCATATTTTTTTAGATCTCTTTTAATATTCTCTTTAATTAAGTTTGGTAAAAAATCTCCGGTTCTTGGTTTTATACTAATAAAAACCTTTCCGTATTGTGGAGGTATTAGTTCTTCGCCACCAAATACTGATATTGATTCTGTTTCTGGATAAATTTTATTCGGAATCAAAGTTTCATAATCATTTGCAGATAATGCTCTATTTTGAGAAGAGTATATCCTTGGAGCATATTTTTTTATTGATTCTACTGATTCTATATTTTGTCCACCTTGAGATGAAACGCCAGTAGTTAATAATGATATTCCAGAAGAAACGTTATATTCTATGCCATTTCTTACATATGACAGTCTACCGGAGAATGTGAATTGTGAAATTCCATTCGCACTATCTCCATTAGATACAATATAATTAACTTCAATGTAATTATTATTTTCTAACTTTTTGCCGAATAAAACTCCATCTCCAAATATTAATTCATATCTTTCATCTTCTATTTCTTGTATATAATAAACTCTTGAATCTTTATTTACATCAAATACACTATCTTGAAGTCTGTACTTAACTGATGATGTTGAATTTACACTATCTTTTACTGTTACCGAAATTAAAGAAGTATCAACCCCAGCATTTGGTAAAATAAATCTTTGATTTGGATTATTTGAACTATAAGTAAAACTGCTGGTTAATAATGTCCCTTCATATAACTGAATATCATTAAATTCTGCTATTCCATCTATTACAGGAACTGTAATATCATCTAATATTGAAAATACAAAAGATTGATTGCCAAAAGATCCAGATGTACCTGCAACTGTTCCTTTTTTTAGTATTAATGCAGATGGTGTTGGAGATACATTAGTTGTATTTACAAAAAAAGTAACTGTTGCGAGAGCAGCTTTTCTTGATCTTGGTACATAACCAATATTCCTGGCTAGTGCAACAATATTTTCTCTGAGAGTTGCACTATCAATGAATACCTCATTTGCAACCATGTTTGCATTATATGAGGTGATGTATGTATTATACGACAAAACATCGAGAATTGTTGAAAGATTGGATCCTTCAAAATCATAGTCAGTAAAATTTGAGTTCGATCTCAAATAGTCTTTTATTGATGTTTTAATCTGGTCAAAATCCAGATTTGAAAAGTTTACTAATGGCATTTACCTAGTAGGTTGCAATACGAACTGTAACTGTTGAGGTGGAACATCTATACCAACAATTCTGTAAATGATTACAACATCAAAGGAATTGTTATCATAATCTGGATTTGTTTGAACATCAATTAATCTCACTCTTGGTTCATAATTTGTAATTGAATTTTTTATTTCATCATTAATATTTGAAGCAGAAATTTCATCTACATTTTCAAATAATGATTTACTTACTTTCGAACCAAAATCTTCATTAAAAAATTTTTCTCCGGGTAAGGTAAAAACTATATTGCGAACTGCACGAGCAATTGCACTTTCATTTTTAAGGGCAATCAAGTCATCATTCAGTGGGTTAGACTGAAAAGTCATACTAATATCCTTAAATCCCTTACTTACCCTTTCTAAAGGCATTTTTTATTATAAATCTATCTTATTTATTCATCATTTTCGTACTTCATAAAGAGGCTCAGTTCCGTATTCCCAGTCATCATAATCATCATCATTACGAATTTGGGAATGAATCTCATTTTGAAGCAAGAAATCGTGTTTTTTTGGTGTTAGGTCATCATTTGCGATTTCTCTTAACATTTTTGGGTCCATTTTTTACTCCTGATTAGTGAAAATCAGAACTTTTTACGGGGTTTCTATCCCGAAAATGGAAAAAATTATTTATTTTATGGAATCCAATGATTATTTGGTTGCTCCCACCAAAAATGAAGGTCTTCTGTGTCGTCATCATAATA
>Ga0075473_10000407_pt1 | contig 17747 bp, 28 predicted proteins | sample DEB19_08_DNA_FD_76340 | JGI IMG/M metagenome (GOLD analysis project Ga0075473, IMG submission 76340) | Aqueous microbial communities from the Delaware River and Bay under freshwater to marine salinity gradient to study organic matter... | ecosystem: Environmental > Aquatic > Marine > Coastal ... | reverse complement strand
TATAGTTATTTTTATTTTAGTTGTCAACACTATATATTTAAATTTTTATCTAATGATTTATATATGGTGTATATCATATCCATATCGGATCTGGTAAATGGTTTTTCACGATCAAACACGTCGGAGAAAAATTTACCTATAGAATCTTTAATGTTTTTATTATCTTGTTTATAATATATCTCATCAAAAAATGATTTAAAATAATCGTAATGGTCCCCATTTTGATTAAATTCCAACCCTTCTTTAGAGAAATTATCAACGGTTTTTTTCCAACACCAATCAAAGTGTTTTTGGTTATCTTCTTCGGATAGAGTAACCTTCGTTTCATTATCCACATTTTCACCTAGATACGTATCTGTTAGTAAATTATATAGTGAAATAGTAAAGTCATAATATAATTCCAATTTTTCTGGTATTATATTATTAGCGTTAAACCAGATGTCAACTTCATCTTGATCTAAATTTTTCGATAAGTAATTAAAAAAATTCTCCATAGGGTATCTATGGAGAATTATAATAAAAGATATGTAAATGTAAATTATTGTGTTTTTCTATCGTAAGATATTAAATTTTTAATCTTGTTAAATTCTTCATTTATTTTTTGTGTTTTCTTTTCCTCAGTTGACTCCAATTTAATATTCATCCCTTTACCCTTTTCATTTCCTGGTTTTTCATTAAAAACTGGACTACTTACTCTTTTATATGATTGGTTTTTCAACTTATTCAATGTTTTTCTTTCGGCAAATTTGTGGAATCTTTCGTTAGATTTTGATTTAAGTGCGTTCCCACCTGGTTCGTTTCCGGTTTTACTAGATCCAAGATAATAATTTTTAACTGATTCTTCATTATGATCAATACCATCAGATACCGGTATTTGTTGACCAGCGATTTCGTAATTAAAATCTTCAGCTTCATCAGAAAGTTCAAAAGCTTTTTTATCCATATCCCCATTAGTCACTGGAAACTCTTCTGGAATCATATCATATTTAACTTTAGATCCTGGTTTTGTGTATTCATTCATTTTCTTAGTTAAAGCATTGATATAGTCATCATTTTCACTACCAGACTCTTTATGTATTTTGTTGTACGTATCTAAACCTTTGTGTGATCTTTTCTTGATATTATCTTTTTCCTCGTTAACAATTTTCTCGATTATTGAGATTATTTCACTTTCGGTAAATAAAGCTGATTCTTTTACTGTTTTCTTTTTCTTACCTTTATTTGACCCTAAAAATCCACCAACATTAGCGGCAAATGTAGCCATTTTAATAACCTTGGTGTCGTTTGATTTCATAGCTTTGTCGATACAAGATTTAGTCACTTCACCATCCTCATTAGTTAAATCATGTCTTTCACACCATTTTCTAAAATTACCTTCAGTTCCTTTTTTCTCCATTTTATCTGTAGCTTTTTGAATAAACTTTTCGGAACTTTCATTTCTAACTTTATATTTTTTGTCGTCCACGGTAAAATACTCATCACCACGTTCTCTAGCTTTAGCTAACTCACCACTAAATTCATTACCTTCCCAAACATCAGCTTCATCAATTTCACGTTCCATTTCCAATTCATACATAACCTCCTCATCATCTCCATGTTTTTTTCTTTTGTTTGAATGTACCTTACCTCCCATGATGTCTGAATCTTTATAAAAATCCATATCTTCAGATTCTTTCATGTCTTTCTTTTTCTTTGATCTTAACACTTTAAAATCATCGCTATTAATTTCATCTTCTGGTTCAGCTTGTTTCGCGATATATTTTTGTCCTTTAGACAACTCTTTCTCCTCTTCCATTGACATTTTTGAGTACCCACATTCGTTACACTCACCCTCAACCATTTCACCTAATCCACATTCGTTACACATTTTACTTTCAGCTGTGTAATCAAATTCATTATCACGATTAATGTCTTTCATGTTCATTATTTTTTCCAAAACTTCTTGAGCTTTTGATTCCATACTTTCTCTTAAAAGTTTTTTAAACATACTACGTTTTAATTGGTCTTTTCTCATTTTTTATTTTTATTAATAAATATCTAATTATTACGTTTATTCCATTCTGATAGGATAATTGTTTTAATTGTGTCAACGTCGATACCGTATTTTTCAGAAACAGTGTTTATGACATTATTTAAAACCTCATTTTCAAATATGTTAAGAGCTTTAATATCCCCCTGATTACAGTATGGAAAACGTTTACATTTTTTTTTAACCTGAACGAATTTTCCTCCCGGTATTTGTGTTTTTGATTTTCCTCTCCAATCTTTTTTACTTGTTGACTTGGCCCAGACCTTGGGTGTTGAGTATTGACCACTAGAAGCTGTTGTTGTGGCTTCCTTGGTTTCAAGTTTCTGGGGTTCACTAAACAACTTTGTGTCGTATGTTTGACCAGCCATTCCACTTGTGGAAGTTGTTTCTTTAGTCTCTTCTTTTTTATACTTTTTTGTATTGTTCTTGATCGATTCTAAAAAGTTATTAATTTCTTCTGGATCATTTAAAAACTCCTTAATTTTAATTCTTATAGTTCTATTTGATAATTTTTTATCCCTTATTAACTTTAAAATTTTAACAATATCCCCCTTGTCTTTTAGATAGCTTAAATAATCACCTTCATTTTTTTTTGTTTCTTCCAGAGCGTTTTTTCTAGCTTCTGGTTGACCAGGTAATTCTTTTTTTATTTCATCAGTTAATTTAGTAAAAACATTATCCATCACATACTTTTAAATTTAGATTCCCAAACGTGTCTTTGTTGGTACATTATGGTGTAAAATTCCCTAAATGATTTTATGACAAGGTCTTTTATATCACCCTCAATTTTCCCGCGTTTAATATCTCTCGATATTCTATCAATCATTTTATCCTCAAATTGTTTATAAGTATTGGATCCGAAAAAATCCTTTATTTCTTTTTTAACAATTGATTCAACCTCCCTTTTATCACTCTGAGTTAAAGCCATCTTATTTAAATATAAATATGTAGGTTATTGATGTTAGTATCGCAGCACCAACAATTTCTATAATAGTTGTTTTTGTTTTTAATTTTCTAATATCATCCCTAAGTTTTTCATTCTCCTCATTAACAATTTTAAACTTATCTTCAGTCATTTTTATTATCTTAACATTATTACTGTCCTTCTCTTCCAGTACATCAATAATCCCGTCTTGTTTTATTGATTTTTTTTCCAATTCAATTATTTCAAGTCTAGTCAATTTACTTTCATCTCGTAATCTATCTAATTCGTTCAAATCTAATAATATCTGTCTCCCAATTGTATATGGTAAACAAATTTGATTACTATCGATAACACCGGTTTGTCCAAAAACCGTGTAGATGTTAAATAATATTATAAATGTTAAAAATCTTTTCATATTGTTAATATTTGTATCTTGTCTTAAACAAACTATCCACCTGTTTAGCGTTAGCGTTTTTAATATCCTGGGATTTTTTATCGTAGTAGTTGTTTATAGTTTTTTTCTCAACTCTAATGTTGTTGATTGTAGAGTCTATTTTTGATATATCTTTTTTATAAGTTACGATCAATTTGTCCAGTTCTTTTTGTCTTTGGTTTACCTCATTAATGTTTTTATCAAGTTGTTCTAATTTATATTTAATTAACTCACTGTTGTCGGTAGTTTGACTATATAACTTTGTTAAAATAAATACAATTGTACAACTGAATACAATTAATAATATTTCTTTATAATTTTTAATTAAAAATTCTTTCATAGTTCTGATAGTTTTTTTCTGTCAGCCAAAACCTTACTCCATTTTGACTTAAATTTTTCATAAAAAGTTTGTATTTTTTTTAATGTTTCAATAAAAGACTCATCAACTTTTGACATTTCAGAATTTATATAAACACCTGTTGACTCACCAATTGAGAAGAAGAAGTCCAGGTCCATTTCAGTTATTTTACCTGACCATTCAACATTATTATCGTAGACATTGAGTTTATTAAATTCAACCAATTCACTAACATCAGTTCTAAACTCGTTCATACTGTCTTGAAAAGCTTTCTTATCGTCACTTGTTAACTGTAATTGGGACTTATCTTTTGAGTGTAGGATCATTATACCCCCAGATATTTTAAACCCTCTGGTTTTATCTGTTTTTGATTTATTTTCATCATCACCTTCAATTTCTTCATCGGAAACTTCAGCTGTTTCATAACCTGTTGGTTTTCGGTCCATATCGTCCAGATCCTCAGTTATAATACCGTAAGTTGATTTAATACGTGTAAATTCCTCGTTTAATGATTGATTAGTTAATAACTTTCTAGAAGCTTTAAGTAAATCCCTAATTTCATCTTGTCTATTCATCTTCAATTTTTTTTACGAACCATTCAAAATTAAAAGCTGGACTAAGATCAGTATTATATAACTCAAAATTACTTTTAGTTAAAATACCCTCATGTCTTTCAGCTCCATTTATTTTTGTATTGTGTCCAATACATTTAAGTTTTATTGACATATCTTCTGACAATTTTTTACACAATAAAACACAAGATTCCATTTGTTCTGTTGTGTATGGTTGCCAAAAAATATAATCTCTCCACTTTCTTTCAAAAATGTCCCCATTATAAATATCACCAATCCAATTAATGTATGAATTTTTAAGTGGTACTTTTTCTAACCAACCAAGGTTTTCCAATGATACCACCACAGACTCCTTATTCATCTTATCTAATGAAAAATATTTTAGGTATTTTTCAGGACTTAATGTCTGGATGATTTTACCATCCCTAGTTATTACGAAGTTTGGTATTTTTTTGTATTTTTTATTATTCCTGTATTTTAATGACTGTATATAGTTTATTGAATTCCTACCGGTGTGAGTTAAAATTATTTTATTTTTATTGTTATTTACCTCACCTTGATCCGTAGTATATATGTCAATAATGTCAATCATACATTTTTGGTATATGTTAAACGTTTAACTTGTTGTTCGTCCTTGAAGAATCTGTTCTCATCGAATAAATTTTCGTCTGGTGTGGTTGGTTGAACCTCAACTGGGATCTCAACTATTTTTTCAATTTCAACTATCCGATCTACTGGAACCTCAACTATTTTTTCAACTTCAACTATTCGATCTACCGGGACCTCAACAATTTTTTCAACTTCCTTAATGACCTCAACTGGAACCTCAACAATTTTTTCAATTATTATTGGTTCAACTTGGTCGGTACTTGGCTGGTTGTTAGTTGTAGCTTGGTCGGAGCTTGATGGGTACTTGGTGGGTACTTGTGGGGTGTCTTCGTCTTTTCTTTTTCCTTTAAAAGCTTGATTTGTCGCGATTACCAAAGTAATTGCCAATGGATCAAATACAAATATGAGGATCAATATAAAAAAGTTAGCAGTTTTTTTTATATCCCAATCTAACATCTCACTAACGTATTTTATTACCCCAAGTTCACTTCCGGATAATTCTTGTGACTCCATATTTAATATCTCAACATCAAGTTTCGTAATACTGTCATTATACCCATCAACTTTTTTTGACAATTCATCACGTCTTGTTTGAGCTTCTTTTAATTGGGATTCAAAAGTTTTACGGTTTGCGTTATTAGCTTTTGTAATTACTTGTCCGGTTTTTCTATCCACCGATTGAGTTGTTGTATTTGTCGATAACCCATCCCTTAATTTGGTAATGTCCCCATCAAGTATTGTTTTTTCTCGATTTAATTCACTTTTTATTTCCTCAAATCTTTTTTTCTTAACTTCAACATTTTTTATTTGTTTTTCACTAATTTCAAGTTTTGATATATTTCCCTGGAATCCGGTACTTAATAACCCATAGATACCAAGTGATGTGATTATTGATAGGGTAACTAAAGCTATTGTCATGTATATTTTCAAAACACCGTAAGTTTGTTTCCATTTGTCATGTAAATAAGTCGCGATAGCTATTTTGGATATTTCCAAAAATGATCCCATAATTATAACTGGTATAGCTACCCCAGAAAATACCACAGATAACCCTATAACACTATAATAAGCCGCTGTACCAGATAAACCAAGAGCACAAAACAATAAAAACCAAGGTAAAAATTTTTCTTTCATATCAATTGTTGTCTATTTATAAATACTATTATAGACATTTATTTGAATATGTCACTACTTCTAACTGGGTTCCGTGTTAATTGGATTAAAATAAAAAACCCCACGAATAATCGTAGGGTAATTAGAAATATAGGGAGATACCAGGTTTACAACTCAGGTAATAGTCCGGCTTTTTCGACGATATTCCAGACTCTATCTTTGTACCTATCCACGGATTCGGTCTGATTAATGTGGGTAAAACCTCTATCGGTTAATATAGCTAAGAACGTGATTAATTCACAAGTCATGTGGTCAATCTCATCAATGGTTAATCTTTTTTTTCTGATACCTTCCTTAAGAATATCATAGTTAACCTCAACTTTTCTACGTAAATCAGACATAAACAAAAAATTAAATTAATAAATATAAAACAAATATATGGGTTTTTTTTTAACTGGCCAAATTTTTAATGAATTCTTCTAAGTTTTCCTAAAATATTATTAATATCATCTTCAGTTTGGAACCCTAAAACGTCATTGGTGATCTCCGTATCATAACAAAGTTCAAAATTATTTTGGGTACCTTTAAGTATAGCCACTTCCCAGGTATTTTCATCACAGTATGATCCGTATCCTGATGATCCTGGTATTTTAAATCTAACAACAGAAATACCATACCCATTTGGTAAGAACAACTTACCGTGTTTACCTTCACCAACCGGATGTGGTTCAAAAAGTATTTGATCAAAAAAAGACATCATATCATTTTTTAATAAATAATTTTGTAAAGTCGTCCATAGGGACCTTATATAGAGTTTCATAGAACGTTACACAACGGGTGCTAATCTCAATAGACTCAGTTAAGAAGGTTACTTCCTCACCCTTTTTTACTTTACGACCATTAATACCACCACCATTTTTAAACGTGTACAGAATGTAAGTGTCCTGAGTTGCTATAAATTTTTGACCTTTTACCATGACTAAATTTTAAATATTTAACCAAAGATAATGGTTTTTTTTTAATATCCAACTTTTTTTTACAAATAATCGAATAATTCTGAACTTTCGTTTCTAAGTCTTCGTAAAGCTTTATCTTTTATTTGTCTAACTCTCTCTTTGGTAAGACCAAAATCAGACCCAATATCTTCTAACGTTCTCGGTGTTCCGGTTAACCCATAGTAATCCTCAACAATAACTCTTTCTCTATCATCCAGAATATTTAGAATTGACATCATTTTATCCTTCAACTGATCTTTGGTATTAAAAATTGAATCCGGTGATTCTGCGTCATTATTAACAATGACATCTATCAATGTATCACCTTCATTATTTATTGACATATTTAAATCAATAATCGACGGTAGTGACGTAAATTTGTCATCCATTTTTTTACCTGAGTTCTCAACCTCTTTCTTAGCTTTTTGTAAGTCCTGAACAATATTAACCGGGAGTCTTATAGTCCTAGCGTTATCATTTAATGATTGGATAATACTTTGTTTAACCCACCAAACCGCGTAAGATATAAATCTAAGATCCTTATTCCAATCAAAGTTTTTAATAGCTTTCATTAATCCAAAATTACCTTCAGCTATTAAATCCTGGAGGTCCATCCCCTGGTTTTGGTATTTCTTAGCTACCGTAATTACAAATCGTAAATTACCAAGTAATAGTTCTTCCTCAATTTTATCCCTTTCATATTTAGTTGTTGACTCTAATTTCATCTTTACAGCTAATTCTTTTTCCCTCTCTGGGGTCATTACTTTAAGTTTCCTGATGTCTTTTAAATAATAATAAAGTTCTTCTTGATTAATTGGTATACCCCCATTTTTTTCCTTCATATTTAATTATCCCCTTTTTGACTGATTGTTTAGTTTATTTAATTCTTGTTTAGTTAATGAATCAATACCATACTGGCTTATTTTATCTAAAATTTCATCCACACTTAACTTGGACTCCATGTTGTTTACAATTTTAGTGAACCCGTTTAATTCTTCTAAAAAAAATTCACCAACAATTGATTTATATTCATGTAATGATTTTTCATCACTTTGTATGTCATTTAAATAACTTTTAATTTCTGATGAAATGTTGGTCCTGAACCCATCATTAGCTTGTACTATAAAATACGTGAAATCAATGTCGACTTGTTTACCGTAGATGAATAGTACGTCCTCCAATTCGGACAACTCACTGGGGTCAGTACTAAAGTGTATTACTATATATTTTGGTCCGTAAGTATATTTAATGTTTTTGGAATTTGAAAATCCCAATAAAACATCACAAATCTCTTCAGCTAAATCTTGTGTATTACTAATATTATGTGGATACACGAATAGTAAATGTTTCATATTACATCATTATTTTTGACACATTATCAACTTTTTTAATTTTTACAATTGTATCAGCCCATTGTCCAACCATTGGGTTGTGGGTGATGACAAATATTTTCTCAAAGTATTCTTTTATTTTCACAAAAAATTCAGAGACCATCTCCAGGTTATCGTTAGATATTTTACCAAATACCTCATCAAATACCACAATATTTGGTTTAGGTAGACTACATATCTTACTTAAAACAGATCTTAAAGCTAATGAAGCTATTGTTCGTTCGTATCCGGAACCAGATACCATCAATTTTTCAATTCCGGTACCATTGTCAATCATAACAAACTCAACTTCATTTTTATCATTTATTCTAATCTCTAGTTTAAAGTATGAACTATCTTCCATTAACCTCTGTAGTTCTGAATTGATTAATGGCATCATTGTTTTCATGATCATTTTTGACAATCCATTCTTACCAAAAGCTTCTAAGTACATCTTGTAAATCTTGTCTTTTTCCTCCTCCTCTGATATTTTGATTATAATCTTCGAGTAGTTATCTATTTTTTCCTCAGAAGATTTTATTTGGTACTCTTTGTTTGTAATTTCTTGGGTTTTAACTTTTTTATCACCCTCAAGTTGTTCAATTTTAAGGTCAGCTTTTATTATTTGTGTATCAATTTGTTGATTTTCTTTTATCTTATCCTGAACATCGTTCCATCGACTAATTTTGTCGTTTAAGGTTTCAATTTTAAGATCACAACTCTCAACACTCAATTCATATTTTTCTTTGATTAACTTATTTTTTTCATATTCATCAAAATCTTTTTTAAGCTGAGTGTAAGATTTCTCTTTAATCTCCAAATCTTTCCACTTTTTTGAAAGTTTATCAACCTTTGTTTCCCAATCGGATAACTCATCAATTTTTTTCTTTGTCAAAGCAGCTTCCATTAATTTAATCCCACAATGTTCACATTGGATTCCGTCACCGTATTTTTTAACTAAATTCTCAATCTCTTGGACTTTATTTTGTGAAGAAATCAAATCACCATTTGTAGTTTTCATTTCATCCTTAATCTCATCGTGTTTATCTTCATGGTAAAATTCTTTTGGTTCCACGACATTTAATTCTGATATTTTTTTAATGAAATCATTTTTTTGAACCTTTAGTTGAGATATCTCCTCATCGGTTTTTGTTGGGTTTAACATACTAATTTCACTGTCTATAGTATGTTTTTTCTTCAACATATCGTCACGATATTTTCTACCAGTTGTCAATCTATCTTCAATATCTAATAATTCCGACGACAAAGTTACTATATCATTCTTTAATTCGGAAATTTTATTTGAGTTGTTTTCTATGTCGGTTTTCAATTCCTCCGTATTGTATACGTTTGACATTTTAGATTTACTAAACTCAGAGTAAATTTCCTTACCAACTTCTTCTTTTCTTTTTAGGAATTCTAAACCCATAAATCTAGATAGTACTTGTCCTCTAGCTGTTGGTTTTGATTCTAAAAGTTCCTCCAGGTTGGTAGCGGTAGTTAATATGGTCATTAAAAAATCATCCTTAGTACCGATAGAATTTTTAATAAATGTTTCGGTTTCTCGCCTCTGTTCTCCAGTAAAATTTTGTAATTGACCATCAGAAAGTCTTTTAAAGAAGTCTAGATCGGTTTTTACATTCCAATCACCTTTTTTTGACATTTTTCTTTCAATTGTACGTACAATTAGGTAATCCTCACCATCAATTGTTACCTCACCCTTCACTGTAACTTTATCGTGATTTGTGAATCTGTTAAATATCTCCTCAGATTTTGTTGTTTTTGTTGTCTCATTAAAAAATAAGAATAATAATAAATCAACCGAAAGTACTGTCTTACCACCGAAATTTGGTGGATCGGACTCAACAACCACAACTCCATTACATTTATCAAAATCCATAATCTGGTTCTCACCATAAGACAAGAAATTAGAGAACTCTATCTTTCTAATATACCATTTTTTAAATTGTGTATTATCAATTTCCTCCTCCGACATTCTATTTTCAACCATTCTATTGATTGATATAACATCGTCAATATAATCATCGTAATTTTTAGACTCTAAAAACTTTTTCAGTAAATCTAATTGATAATTGACATCTGTAACATTTAAGGACACATCAACAGTTTGTTGTGTGTCATCTTGAACGGCTTTAGATTTTGTCAAGACATTTACATTTGTGGTGTTGTATTTTTTTTGAAAATAGTGTTTAACACCTTTAATTTTATCTTGGGTGAAATTTTCAGGTAGGTCCTCCCACACAACTTGTATTGTTGGGTTTTCAAATTTAGAAAAGTCTAGTTCGTTTATCATTATTTTATAATTAAACTGTTTTGGTTGGTTAAATAGATCCAGTTGTTTCATTTCTATCTTCAATTGAGAACCCAGCACTATCGTAAGTTGGTTCCTCCTCAATAACTTCAATATCCACCACCTCATCGTTATTTGATTCGGTAAAATCCAAATTATTCAATTCCTCATTTAATTTGGTGTTTGGGAAAACTCCGGAATCTTCGACCAAACTAAATGGTAAGTCTTTGTCACCCAATTTTACATTTAAATCAGGTATACTTACATTTTCTAACCGTTGTTCAAAAAGTTTATCAATTTGTTTTTTCATCATATACTTTTCTTGTTCAACTCGTCTGTTTCTTTTTTCAACTTTTCTTCTGTGTTCTTTAGCTTTTTTACCCATTTTTTTATTTTTAATCGTTTATTATTTCATCATTATTAACATTACTTACCGGTCGATTTTCCTCAAACCACTCAATCACTGAATTTAAAGCCCAAACTGATCCAGCTGATAACATTCCATCAAAGAATACATAAAAAAATTCATTATGTCCAATAAAATGTGTTATTGGTGAAAAAAAAGTTAGGGATAGAAAAAATCCAACCCAGGTTGAGGTACATAACATACATTTTATCAATTCCGAAATGAACTTTCCTAAATGATTAAATGCCGCGTAATCACTACTACCCCACTGGTGAATTTTATCACGTAATCCGTTAAATATTGACCCGTAAACAAGTATTGTGGTCATTCCATAAGCTACTAAAATAAAAATAATTAATTCCATATTATAATTTTTGATTTATATTTGATCCCCTAAGATAAACTGCTATTTTTTTACTTGATTCATCTTTAAGATCTTTGTTTATTTTTTCTAATTCTTCAATTTGTTTATTTTTCTCACCAATATCTTTTCTTAATTTTTGTAATGTTTCCTGAAGCATTTTAACATTCGTGTCGTCTAACTTAATGTCTAAACTACGTCTAAGTTCATCTAAATCTTTATCTTTTTTAGACATTTCTTCTTTCATTTTAGTTATACTTTCAGTTAGTTCATTTTCAGTATTTTTGTCACTAATGTATTCTATTTTTGTGACAATTTTTTCTACAGGAACTTCCTTTATAACCTCACGATCAACATATTTAATAACCTCAACTTCTCTTATTTCCAATTTTTCATTCTCCCCAAGTAAACCATATCTTTCAATGTCGAATCCTTGTTTAAAACATTTAAACACAAACTTATCAATATCTAAAATATTATTAATTTCACAATATTTGGATATTGAGTCTGTAGTTTTTTTGTCAAATATTTTTAAGAACTTCTGATCCATTTTCTAAGTCTTCGTATGATGTTATAAAAAATTTAAGAAACGGTTTTGGGTTAAATAGGTCGGTATATGTGTATTCCTTCGTATCAACGTCATAAGTACCAAACCCGTGTCTACCAATACTTTCTCCGATGTTGTTTTGGACTGTAGATCCAATCATATATCCTTTACCGGTTTTGAACTGAAACTCAGCTCTTTTATGTATATCACCACAAAGTACAGTTTCAAGACCATCAAACTTCTCCACATCATAAGCTTCTTCACCAAACTCAAACCCAAGATCAGTTTTTAATCCGGATATTGGTCCGTGGAATAATCCAATTTTGGTTCCCAGAGCTTCACTGATATCTGGTGGAATATTGCCTTGATACTGTGAATAAACACACCAACTAATATTTTCATCCTCATAAACACCCCTATCCCTATAATATACAATATTATCATCTTTTAGTGAATCAATTATTGGTGTTAAAGCGTCCAACCTTTCTATGTTATTTACCAGGAAATCGTGATTACCTGGGATAACTATTGTTTTAGAAATTTTAGAACATTCTGTCAAGACCCAACTAACCATTTCAATTAATTCTGGTGTCATTTGATTTTTTGAGTGGACTAAATCTCCGGTGAAAACAATCCTGTCTGGTTTTAATTCACTCCATTGTTTAAACATTTCACCTAGAATTGACCGATACAAATCGTGATCTTTAAATAATCTGATATGTAAATCAGAAAAGTGTACAAGTTTTTTTATCATCACATTACAATTTTTGGGGGTGTTCCTAAATCATCTGATTCGTCACGTTTAAATGGGTTTACTGGTACCGGTATTGGTTCGAATCTAGGTGGTACGGTTGTTCTTGGGTCTGGAAAGAATGGATCAACATCTTTCACTTCTCCCATTTTTTCAACAATCGGTGAAATGTCTATGTGTTTGTTTTCAAGTTTACCATAAAGGTACCCTTCTAACCAAATATAAAATTCTTTGTGTGTCATAATTAATCCTCCTCAATACTAAAATCGTACTCGTCTTCATTTTCAATTTTATCCCACTCCAATTCCTGGTCTCCCCTAAAATCTACTTCTTCATAAAACTTTTCTTCATCCTCTTCAAAAAGTTTCACTTCTTCATCTGTCAATTCGGCTGAGTACTTACAAATTGTTGTATACGACTCAAACCACACTAGTTTTTTTCCCATGTTTTTTTTTAATTTAATTCTCGATTATAAAGATTTACCAATATCATTCTAGCTAATTTGAATTCTCTAGTTCTATTTAACCTTAGTCCATACGTTTTAGCAATACTTTCTAAATATGGTGTTGCTTGAGATATTGTCATTTTACCTATTTCCATTAGTCCACAAATAATTCAAAGTCTTGATTGACGTGACCACACTCATTACACATGTATGTTGGGAATGGTACTAGGGTGTCTTCTGGACTTCCAGTTAATAACTTAGGTACTTTCTTTAACATTGTTACTTCTTTAAAGAACTTACTCTCACACTTTTCACATTTGATTGTCTCTTGTTGTCTTAGATCAATCTTTGGTCTTATTATATCATCCATATTTGTTATTATTACATTTCAATAAACATTATTACCTCATTAATTGGTATTCTTACGTGGGGTATGTTTGTACCGTTGATTGGGTGTTTAATCATAATTTCATAAAAACCTTCGGGGCAAGCTTTTACTGTTGGTGTATTACTTATTCTTAAGATTTCTTTAGTCTCTTCCATATCGGAAAAAAGTATGACAAATTTGTCTGTCGTGTTAAAAACTAACTTTTTCATATCTATTTGTTAAAAATTGTTTGGATTACTATCACTATTACTATGAATAACAAGGCCCCAATCCATAATGGGGAAGTTACCCACCACCAGGACCAGTCAATGTGTCCGGTTAATTTAAGAACTAGGAATATTAGGAATAAAATCATATTCAAACTAATACCCCCATTTGTTTCTTTATTACTCATGTTTATTTGTTTTACTAATTATATTACTTTTTTTTGAATTTGTCAACTTGGATTTGATATCCATATTAAGGATTAAGTCAATTGTTGATTTATCAACCCTGTATTCCACATATTTACGGTCCTCAGTTAATCTAACAATGATACACCCAAGTAGTTTTACGTTTTCATACTTTGACCCCTCTAACATTTTCAATATTAATTTACCATATAACGGTAACTGGGTTTTATAGTGTCCAAGTGCGTTGTTTGGTAAATACACAAATGGGTATTTCATTGGTTTTGTATACCTTTGGGTTAAAAAGTTTTTTTCTTGGTTCGTTTTCCAGTCGGTAATTAGTATTCCAATTTCACCCTTAGTACTGATAACCAACCACACTTTATCCGGTTGTCCTGTATATCCAAGTTCTGGGTGACCAAGTACTATTTCGGTATCAAGTAATACACATCCTCTATCTTGTAGTAACTTGATATACTCTTTACCAGCTATTATCATCGTGTCACTAACGATTATTTGTTGAGCGTCACAGTCAAATATTGGTTGTCTAACTTCTTTACTAATGTTAAATTCTTTTAAAACATATTCTTCAAGGAAGTAGTGTACCCTGGATCCCATATTTGTTGATCGTCTACCTTTTTCGGCCCATTCATTTAATAATCTCTCGGTTTCATCTGGATCACCACCGGACATTTGATAAGCTTTTTCCTCCGACGGGAATTCATCGTAGAATAACTTCATAACTTTGGATACTGATGGGAAATCGGTTCTTAAATTACCATCCAGATCAATCATTGTATATTTGTGTTCTTCTTCTTCGAAGGTTAATTGGAGTTCCTCTCTTTTTTTATTTAAAATTTGTCTAATTTCTTCAGCTATTTTTTCTATTTCCATATTTAATCTTTAATTTGTATAAAGTATTCTTCTATATTACCCCCAAGATCACAAACGTCTTTATCTTGTGGTAACTTCACTATTTTTATTTTTTCGTATAACCTACCCCCATTTAGTTGTCGGTATAATTTAACGGCGTTGTCAAAAGCGTCACCATCTAAAGCGATTATTATATAACCTTCAGCTTTATCATAAAGTTTTTCAAATAATAACTCCGACATGTGTTTTCCTAACATTGGTATTGAGTTGTCTAGAAAAAACCCGTCAAAAACTCCCTCGACAAGGTATATGTCCTTTTTCCAGTCAATCAGTCTTTCGTTAAAAATTATTTTGTCTTTTTCAGCTTCCGGGTTTTTGTATTTAAATTTAGTTCTTGGGTCCCAACTCCTAGCTATATAGTAATTTAAATTTCCTTTCTTGTCATATGATGGGACAATTATTCTACCAGAATGACTTCCTTGATCACAAAAACCAATGTTGTACTTTTCAATTATTTCATCAGTTATACCCCTATTTTTTAGGTAATTATACGCTTGTCGTCTAACTGGATATATTGGGTTTGAGTCACTAAATTTTGTGTACGATTCTGGTAATACCATTTTTTGGTATTTTTTCTTTACCGGTACAATACTCTCCGGTCTAAGTATTCCATATAACTTCTTATGTGATTTGTTTCCGTATTTTGAGAACAATTTGGTTAATGATCCATGGGTGTCTTCACTATCACCACATGACCAACATTTATACACCCCGGTGATGTAATTTACTTCTAGGTTATGTTTACCCCTACCGTCGTCACAAACAGGACAATTAAACGATATTTGACCTTTACTTTCGTAGTGTAATCCGTAGTCACCTAGAACATCCATTAATAAATCAACAATAGCTTCTTTTTCATCAACCATTTTATAATTTTTTACAAAAATATATATTTAATTTCAATAAAACAAAACTTCACAAGTTTTTTCTTATTTCTATATTTATTATAAACACATTTAGTATTAATGCCAACTAGTATTACGTTAACATCAGTTTCAGGTTTATCACCATTTCACATATACGTTTGTGATACCGGTTTTACATCTTGTATTTATGTTAATACGGTGACACCAATTGATATCCCATATCCAGTAGGTATACCACCATTATTTTCATCACTATCAAACATTGTCGTAAAAGTAGTCGACAGTAATGATTGTGAAATTAAACAAACCATTTCAATTTAATGTTTGTACCTTGTGGACCATATTGTATATACGTACCTGGTTACCCATATAGTGGGAATTATACTTACACAGGGACTTATGATGGGAATTGGTACCTTACTAGTGATACGGTACCCACATATTATATGTATTATTTAACTGGTGACACAAAATGGTGTTTATCAACTGTACTTGGTGGTTCAATTTGTGATCAATTTGGTCCAATAGGATCAACTTCAGTATGTCCTGATTTTGACCCATCTTTTTTTAATGATGGTGGTGTTTGTTTAACACCAACCCCAACCCCAACAGTTAATTGTAGTATCCTTGATTTTGATTCCGCACTAAACTGTTTTGTACCAGTCACTCCAACACCTACAGCTACCCCAACAGTTACACCAACAAATACACCGACACCGACAGAAACAGATTTGTGTGGTGGTTTTGGTATTAATTTAACAGTTTCTTTTATAACTCCAACACCGACAGCTACACCGACACCAACACCAACCGTTACACCAGAAATTACAAGACCATGTAATTTCAATGGTCAAGTTATTTTTAACACTTTGGACGAATTAATGCGTTGTCCAAATAGTAGTGAATTTGTTGACTGTTATACCGGTCAAAAATATATTACATCAGAATCTATATTCCTACCAAATGGTGATATTCCAACAATTGGGATGGTGTATAAAATGAACGTGAATAGTGTTTCAGTTTGTGCAACATTTAACGGATTAATTGATAATATCATCGGTGTTGATCAAATAACAATAGTGTCAGTGTTTGGACCTTCAAATGAAGGTAATTGTATTGTTTGTGTTCCGGATTCAACCCCAACACCAACACCGACAGTTACTCAAACAATGACCCCAACACCATCGGTTACATTACCGGTTTGTCTAGAGTTAATAGTATCTAACACAATACCATTTGAATCTTCATTCCAATATTTCGATTGTATTTCTGGTGATTTAATTACACAACCTATTGGTCCAAACGGATCAATAACAATATGTACTAAAAAAGAACCTTCTGGTCCGTCTAACATCTCTTGGGATCCAACAGGTGTTAACTGTTATCCAACAACACCTACACCTACCCCAACAAGGACTATGACTCCAACCCCAACAATGACACAAACACAAACCCCAACAATGACACCTAGTCAAACACCACCACCTTGTATGTTTATGATGACTGTTGATACAACAATAACAAATATGTCTTCAACAGCTGGTAATAGATTTAAATTACCTAATACACCATATTGGTCTAATGTAACAGTGGAATGGGGTGATGGAAATGTTGAGGTTCTAAGTAGTGGTTCACATGTGGCACACATATATCCAACTGGTGGAGTTTACCAAATAAAAATGTACTCCAACCCTGGTGGTTCCTTAATAGGTTTAAATTTTGGTGTTGGAAGTAACGATGAAATAAAAATATTGAGTATTGATTCTTGGTGTGGGTTTATACCAAGTGAGGATGATAATCTATATGGTGCTATTAACCTAGATATGTCATCGACTGTTGGTGTTCCAAATATTCCTTTAGGTATTTCAACTGGATATATTGGTACGGGTGTTTGGAGTATGTTTGAAGGTACACTCGTTACTGATATGAATAACGTTGGGTCTTGG
>Ga0075473_10000402_pt1 | contig 17856 bp, 23 predicted proteins | sample DEB19_08_DNA_FD_76340 | JGI IMG/M metagenome (GOLD analysis project Ga0075473, IMG submission 76340) | Aqueous microbial communities from the Delaware River and Bay under freshwater to marine salinity gradient to study organic matter... | ecosystem: Environmental > Aquatic > Marine > Coastal ... | reverse complement strand
TATACTAAAACGTGGTCTATATTTAAGCACCCATAATGATGAGTAAAAATAATATCTGGGTTAAATGGTGTATTATGCTCTATATATTTACAAATTTTTAATAGCGGAATTACATCTAGTTGATTATCGGGAAAATTTCCGTGATTAAATGATTTTATTCCAAGAGTAGAACAAATAGATTTTAATTTTAAATTTCTATTCTCTGTTCCTTTTTCATCTCTAGCATCAACTCCGTCTGTGAATGTCATTAAATGTATATTATGACCCTCGGAAGATAATCTCGATAAAGTTGCACCGCATCCTAAAGTTTCATCGTCAGGGTGGGCAGCTAATACTAGTATATTAGTATTTTCTTGTAATTTTAACATCTGCTATAACTGTTTTATTTTCTAACTTTGCTCTACTAAATTCTAATATATATCCATCTATTTCTAAATACGCAGACGGATAATTTTCTGCGTCTAACATTCTTATTTGATTATAAACATATAGAATATCTTTATTAATATCAAATTTTATTTTATTGTCTTTTTTTCTTTTATAAATTTTTGGTTCACCTATCTGCTCATACGGTATTAATTGATTAATCACGCAATCTAAAATTAATTGATTTGCTATTTTAGCTATAGTAAACCATATATCGTTTAAACTTCCTTGTAAAGTTATTGGAAAAGACGTATATATTTTTCCTCCATCTAATACAGGTCCCATTTCTATCAAATTAACTTTAGTTGATATAATATCATCTATAATCTGATTCTGAATTGGACTTCCACCTCTTCCTTCAGGTAAATTTCCAGTATGAATAACTACGCATTTGTAATTTTCATAAATTTCCTTATCAACTATTTCAGACCAATGAAAAAAGAATATCCATTGTGGATTGATTGATTTTATCGTTTTAAAATTACATTCATTTAAAAAAATGAAATCTTCTCTATCCTTAGAGACTAATTGATATAATTCTCTTGACCAACTATTATTTTTTGAAATTATTATATTCATATAAACGAATCTTCTTCGTAATCTTTTTCTGCTATTTTTCCTATCACATATTCAAAATCACTAGCTGGAATACATCCTTCTAAAAATGGTCTTTTTGTCGTTATATTTTTCTCAGTAAAAATTTCCCCTTTTTTTATTTTCGTTTTTGAAACAACTGATCTTCTTGCCATAACAAATAATTTTTCCGAGTCTGAATACTCTGATTCTTGTGGAATTATAGTTAACTCAGCTTGACGAATATTCTCAATCATTTGTTTAAGTTCACTTGGCTCTAATGCAAAAGGATGATCTGGACCCGGTATATGTCTACTTAGAGTGAAATGTTTTTCTATAACAGTAGCGCCGCAGACAACTGCCAACGCAGGAGTTAAAACTGATAGCGTGTGATCAGAAAATCCTGTTTTATATCTTGAGTTAAAAGAAAGAGCTTTCACAGTTCCTAAACTAGCATCTTTCATAGGCGTTGGATAAGCATTATTACAATGCATCAATGTTAATTCATTATTATATTTTGATACTATATCAAATATTTTTCCAAGCCAATTCATTCTAAATCCTATACCTAAAGATATTATAAGAGGTAATTTTGATGATGCTACCATTTCTATAAATCTAAAATCAGTACATTCAAAACCTGATATTTTAAGACGCTTAACCCCCAAATTAACAAGTTCATCTACGGCCTTTTCATCAAATGGAGTTGACATGAATTCTATATCTTTTTCATCACAATATTGTTTTAAATCTTTTTGCCATTCACGAGGTAACTCAATATCTTTTATTAACTGATTAATATTTTTATATCCAGCAAAATTTGGAGTATTTTTACTATATAAAGTCTCTGATGAATATGTTTGGAATTTACATGCGGATGCACCTGATGTTTTTGCTACATCTATTAGAGATATAGCTTGATCAAAGTTTCTATTGTGATTTGCTCCCGCTTCTGCTATTACGAAAGTATTCATATTAACTTAAATATTTTAATAAATCATGAGCCTCTTCAAAATTATTCATACATTTTTGCTTATTTTTAATACAATCTATAAAATAACTAATTTCTTTTACATACATAGAATTATCTATATTTAAATGGACTCTGCGTAATATATCTTTATCTAATATATCATAGTATCTAAGATATTCATCTGATAAATAATTGAGTTGAAAATCAGCAATGGTTCCACTTTCAAAGTAAATTCTGCCAACTACTAAATCTTCTGTATCATTTGTAATATTAGATAATCTATCTTTAATATAAGATATATTTTTTATACTTCCAAATTTATAATATAAGTAATCTAATTCATGTATAACATCTAATAGTACTCCTCCACCTAATTTTTTATTAGCACTATATGATTGTAAATGATCTGATTTAGGTCTCCATTTTTTTAAATTATATCCAAAATAAACGCTTATATACTTTGAATCTGATTTTATTTTATCCACCTCCGGTAAAAATCTTAAATTGCATCCCACCATTGTTGTAATATCATTTTTCTTTATGGTATCTAATAGTTGATCAATTTTATCTGACGATGAATAAAAGGGTTTTTCGCAAAATATAGGAATATTATACTCGGCTAATTTAATACAGTGTTCTATATGATTAATATTCGGAGAACAAACTAACCCGATGTCAAATTTTTCTATTAGTATACTATCTATATTTTTAATTTCATCTATATCTATAATTCTAGTTGATACACCTAAATTATTTAAATTAGTAGAATGCCTTTTTCCTATAGATCCTCCTCCAATTATTACGGCTTTCATAATTTATATAGCTTATTTTTTGATTTTAGCAGCATACAATCCGGCTAATTTGATCCAATTTGTTTGAGGGTCTACTTCTATATCTACTAACACTTGGTCTATATTATCTTTCATATATGCTGTGTACCAAGAGTTGCTATTTATAGAAGTTCTAGCTATTTCGTTTACTCCAATAGTATAACTTAAACATTCGTCAGAAATAATAATTCCACCTGGTTTAAGAACTCTTATACACTCATCTAAGCATTTTCTTATATCATATGCTTTATTAAATGTATTTTTTTGGTAAACTACATCAAAAGTATTATCTTCAAAAGGCATGTTATGCATATCTCCAACCTTCACCAATTCTTCATTATCTGAAAAAAGATCTAAACCTATTGCATCACATCCAAATTTATTTTTTATAAAAGATATTTCTTCATACCATCTTGGTCCAATGCATAAAACTTTTTTTCCGTTTCCACATTTTTCATAAAATAGTTTATTTTTATGCTCTGTCAATCCATCTCTATCCCAAAATGAAGCTTCATTTACTCTTACTGTTCCTCCGCTTATAAGTGAGTATTCTTTTTGTAATTGATTAAGTTGATCAATATTAGCATCGTCTTTTTTTACGTCAGATACACTATTCCATATTTCTGATTTGCTATATCCATAATAATCTTTTAATTCTGAAGATGTTTCTTTTGGACAATATTTAGATACATTTATTCCGTCTAGCTTTTTTAGAGCTTCACCGTACATTTTTATATTCATATTCTCTATTGGAAATAGAGATTTCAAAGTATTAAAATCTTCATTTGTGTTATCATTTATATTTTTGATATTATAATTCTCCTTCATTATAAAATCAAAATCATCTAAATAATCAGCGTCGAACCTATCTACTCGTGTCGTTCTGTTTAATAATAGTCGATCAAGACATTCTTCTATTTTTAGAATATTTTTTTGCATATATTTAATTTATTTTAAAAAATTTTTGTTTATCATATAATTGTTGAAATTCTTGAGATTCAAAATCCATATAGTTTACAATATTTGGCTCATAGTTAAAACTAGAAAAATACCCGTTTTTTATCAATTCTGCATCAGGTTTTATATACAACGCGTGCGTACATACTCTTATACCGTCCTCTACAAATCCTCCTCTATGAAATCCTGAATTATTAACCATTATAATATCTCCTACTTTTCCAGTAAAAGAGACTTTTGTTGATTCGCATAACTCAATTTCTTCATTTGATAATGGCGCACCGCTATTATTTTCATCTTTAGTATAGTCCCAATATCCATTTCTATTTTCATATAGTCCATAGAAATCTCCTCCACAAAAACTTTTAGGTACATATTCAAATGGTCCATTTTTTTCAGTGACATCTGAATAATAAATGAATATTTTTAATAATTTAAAATCTTCTCTATCTCTGTGCCAATTTTGAGAATGTTGTCTACCGTATTTACTGTTCCAACTGTGTATCCATGTTAATATATTAAACACTTGTGGATTATCCACTTCTAAAAAAGTAGAAGCTATTTTTGTAAAATAATTATGTAAATATAATTTAAAAAATGATCCATCATTAATAGTTAATGCTCTATTCAAATAATGATAATGTGTTATTTCAAATGGTTTCCCTCCAGATCTCGCATGTCTCTCATATGGATCATTTTGAATTACGTTTAATTCATGTTGAATATATTCACTATTTAACATGGTATTAAAAAACTCTATATTATTATTAAACATAGATAATCCATCATTATCTAATGCATCTATTGCGTTGATTTTATAGTATCCTAACGTATTTAGTTGATCTACTGCTTCTTGAATTTTATTTTGCATACTTTTATTATTTATTTTTATATAACTTTTCTGCTATTTCAAATTGCCATGGCCAATCTATATCAAAACATTCAATTTCTTCCATTATGAAAAAATCAGGATTTCCTGGTTGTTTGAATGTTCCCATATATATTCCGTTCGAAACATCTTCAGTGGAACCTGCATACAAAGAATGAGCGGCTTCATAACAAGTTTCTACAAATTTGGTTTCTAATGTAGCTAAATATTTGTCTTCTCCAAAGAATCTATTTATCATTATTCCATCACTATTAAATAAAAATGTTTTCTTTTCAAAAACCCCGAATAATCCATTAGATTCACTATTAATAAATTTACTAACAAAATCATCTATGGTTTCTATTTTTAGTAAAGGATTACAAGCATTAATTGAGACAAAATATTTAAATGGTAATTTATCATGCCATTCTAATGCTTTTTGTAAAGTTACAGGTTCTTGTGTAGATTCTTCACTTCTTACGAAGTAATTTACTTCATATTTATTTGCTATGTCAATAAGTTCTTGATCCATAATTGATAAATAAAAATTATTTTTCGGAATTATAGATGATTGTAAAACTTTATTAATTGCTATTTCAAATAAATTAGAATCGGCAAATGACCTGAGCATTTTATTTGGAACCCTGGTTGATTGTGTTCTGGCTTGTATAATAAAAACTATATCTTTTATATTTTTCATAAAATTACTTTTTTAAGTATAAAAATCCTGTAGGTTGTCTATCTATAACTGATCTAAAATGTTTTCTTTCGAATAATTCTATTATCTCATTATCAGGATTAAAATTTGCATTTCTGTTATTGCCGTTTGGACCTTGCTCTGAGATATCCATCTCCGGAGGATATTCATGAAAAACCATATTTTTACATCCTCTATTCAAAAAATGTTTTATAAGTTTTGTCTGAGTTTCATACGAAACATACATCAGTGTACCTTGTGTATATACTAAAAACTTTGATAAGTCCCAATCTGAATCGATTTCATGATCTAGATAATTCTCTATGTTGCATTGATAATATGATAAATTATCTTTTTTGCAGACCCAATTAATATTATTTGGAGAAGCTAAATCGAATCCTATACATTCGTAATTATCTTGGAAAGGTATGAAATCTCTTCCACCAGCGCATCCAAAGATTAGTACTGTTTTTACATATTCAGGTAATTGAGATATAACATAATCTAATAATGGTTGTTCTGGTTTATGAAGCCATTCATCATTACTTGTAAAGTAGTGATTAAAAAATCCGCTATATTGGTAATTATCAATTATATAATTTTTCATTTTGATTAACTGTTTTTTCTAAAGATAGAGACTGGGCGATTACCTTTTAAAACTTTATCGATATTATTTATATTTTCACTTACAGTTTTAAATGCTTTATCAGCAGCTCGTATTGTTTTTTCAATATCTTTTTTAGTATGTGCGAAACTTATGTATATCACATTAGGAAATAGTATTCCCTGCTTTACCATTTCTTGATAGAATAATGCTTTCATTCCATCTGCATCTTGATATTTTTCAGCATTAAAAGTTAAATTATGTCTAGGAGCACTTCCAGCAAATGAAATGTCTAAATTATATTTTTTCGCTAAATCTTTTATTCCTTTATCTAACATGTCGCCTAATTGCCATATGTGATTATAATTTTTTGTTTTTAATTCTTTAATCGTTTCTATAGCTGCTACGAGTGATAAACATTCGCCTCCAAAAGTCATAGAATAAAATGCGTGATTCAGCTCTTGCATATATTTTTCTTTTCCTGCAATTGCAGCAAGAGGCATACCATTTGCTATAGCTTTTCCTAGACAACATAAATCAGGAGTTACTCCGAAATATTCTTGTGCTCCACCTAATGACCATCTAAATCCAGTAACTACTTCATCAAAAATTAAAATTACATTATACTTATCGCATAAATCTCTTACGCCTTGAAGAAATCCTGGAGCTGGTGCTGTTAAAGCTTGAGGTTCGATAATCACAGCGGCTACATCATCTTTTTTAAGTAGAGCTTCTAAACTATCTAAATTATTATATTCAAATTCATCGATCAATTCTTTTAAGCAAGAAGGTACTCCATATGGTCTCATTGAGATAGCATGCCAATCTCCCCATCCATGATAGCCTCCAGTAGGCTTTAGGATTTTTTCTTTACCTGTATAAGATCTAGCTATTCTAACTGATGCGAGATTAACATCAGTTCCGTTTTTACCAAATCGAACTTGTTCAGCGCATGGTACAACATCACATATAAGCTGAGCAAGTTCTTGTTCTAATAGTGTTGGCCAAGAAAAAATTATACCGTCTTTTAATTGCTTTTTAATAGCATTATTTGTTTTCGTGTGATTATATCCTAATATAATAGGTCCTAATCCGCACATATAATCTAAATATTTTTTTCCTTTGAGATCTGTTAAATATGCGCCTTTTCCTGATTTTACAAATTTAGGATAAACTCCATCAACAAATTGATCTGGACATTTGCTCATTGTTTGAGTTCCTCTTGGCATTAATTTTACAGCTATATTCCATAATTCTTCCTCATTAATTTTTTTTCTCATCATATACATTAATACATTTTAATTTGAGTATTTATAATCCTTTTGTTTTTTTATAAAATCAATTTCCTCTTTATGTCTTTCGTGTAAAAATATAGTGTCTCCAGGATATTTATCTTGTACCATTATTTGGTAAGGAGTATATCCCCATGATATTAACAATTTAAAAATATCTTCACTATCAGGTTCTAAACTTAATCCATTTTCTCTTACCCATTGACAATTAGAACAGAGTCCACATTCTAAAAACAAAATTGGTGTATACTTTTTAATTGCGTTTTCTCCTCCTAATAATACGTCTTTTTCTAATCCTTGAACATCTAATTTTATTAGATCTAATCTATTGATATTTAATGAATCTATACTAATTATTTTTATAGTTTCATCATCTTTATTAGCTTTTACCAAGCCTAATCCACCATAATTTATATTGCTATTGCCAATAAATTGAGTTGATATATCATCTAATTTATAGTCGATACTATTCTTATCATTTCCCAATCCCATTAAATATTGTCTACCTACTGACGATAAACCATTAATTAAAAAATTAGTGCATAAAATATTAAAAATAAATGGTTGAATTTCAAAACAATGAACTCTACCTTCGTTTGCAAACTTTGCAAATTGAATGCTATGAAATCCTATATTTGCTCCACCATCAATTATAACATAATCTGATTTAATAAAGTTACTATAAAAATAGTATAGATGATGTTCCCAACATTCATATTGGTTTATATAATCACTAATAGCATCATTTTCAATTAAACAAAAATTACCGAATCTATTTTCTTTTGTATATATTTGATTTTCCATTATAACTTTTTAATTTATGCTATTTAATCCTTTATTAATTAGATTCATTAAATAATCTATGTCGTTATTTAAAAATATAGCAGAATTAAATTCGGGTCCATTATATTTCTCTAAATCATATACTTTATTAGTGTATTGAGGAATTATGCACAGTAATTTATTACAGTGCTCACTAGTAAAACCATCAAGAAATTGAGAGTGGTATGTAAACGGTAATTCTGTTTTAGCTATCATATCTTCATGGAATTTTTCTCCTGGTCTCATCCCTACCAAATTATATTTTATTTTTTTATCAATCTTTTTTGATAGCGAGTTGATAACTGTATTCATATCAAATGAATCAAAATATGGTATAAAAACTTCTCCTCCAATACTGTTAATTAAAGATGATAATACTGTGTTTACTGCATCCTCTAAAGTAAAGAGAAATCTAGTACATTCTAATGACGTAACATTTATTTCTTTATCTTGACTCAATAAGTCAAGCCATAACGGTATGAATGATCCTCTACTCGCTATTACGTTTCCATATCTAACAGATGAAAAAATTGTTCCTGAAGATGTATAATTAAAATTTGTAAATAATCTTTCAGCTGTAAATTTAGAAGCTCCATAAACATTTATGGGTACGCACGCTTTATCTGTGGAAACCAATATACATTTTTCTACATTTGCCATCATACATGCATTTGCTACATTAATAGAGCCTTGTATATTTGTTTTTACGCACTCTTCTGGATAATATTCCATATCATCGATGCGTTTTAGCGCAGCAGTATGAATAACATAATTCGGCTTATATAGCATCATTATTTTGGATAACTGTTGATAATCACGTATATCACCTATTACTCGCGTAATTGATTTATCAGACCCAAAATATAAAGCTTGTTTTCCTTCATCTCGACTGTAAACAATAATTTTACACTTATAATTTTTAAGTTTTTTAATAATTGCACGACCAAGAGATCCTGTACCTCCTGTGATTAAAATAATTTTTTCGTTAAACATATATTAATTTAATATTAATTTTTCTAATTCAACAATAATTCTTTTTGATGCGCTAAAATCATTATACTCATCAAATAACTTTAGTAATTTTTTGTTATCTGGGACTTTGGATTCTAAAAAGTTAAGATCATAATCATAATCGATCGTGCATTCTTTTACTACCGACAAAAAATGATCTATATCATACTTGTAAGATTTTAATCTCTGCTCATTCACTAAATCTATAAATGATTCTACACTTGGAAGATTATGAACTCTCATCCAAAATTTTGCAGAATCTTCTATGCCAATATTGTTTTCGTTCAAATATTTTTCTAATGAAGATGATCCGTCTAAATATCTACAAATATTGTTTATATTAACAATTTTTTTATTTAGTATCAGCGGAAAATGAATTATAGAACTTATCGCTCCTATGTGAATATCGCATATTTTAGTTAGCGGAAATATATCAATATCATCATATATAACTTTAACATTCTCGTAAATAAACGGAAAATAATCGCTTCTAAATTTTTCATTATACGGTTCTCCAGGATATGGTTTAAAAAGTATTTGATATTTTGAATAATCTATTTTTTTTATTAAATTATTCAAACACTCAAACATTTCTTTCCTTGTTGAGTTAATTAGACTGTAAAATAATATTTGAGTTTTATTTTTGTCAATTTGATATTTTTCATAACAATCTGTTTCCTTTGATTCTAATATGTTATCAAATTTTGGATTACCAGTCACTACTGATTTTTCTATATTGAAACCTGATTTTCCTCTTTCTTGCTTAGTAAATTCGCTTTGTTCAAAATACAAATCGATTTGATTCTGGGGATACTTCGTTCTTGAATGCATCTCAAGAATTGTTTCAGGATTATTATTCAAATGTGTATTCACTTCAACCATTGCAATTTTGCAATTCCACCTATTTTTAAATTCGTGTATTATATTTTGTTCAGGTTGCCAGCAATCTCTCTGAATTAATAATACTTCTGGTTTAAATGGTAATGATATATTTAATGAATCGCTGTGTATTCCATTCCAATCTTCTTCTGATACATTGCTATCGTAATTAAAATTATCTAAACTAATAGTTGGATATTGTAACTGTGTTTCTTGTGAAAATAGAAAAAAATATTTGTGGTCTGTGTTTTTTAACTGTCTAACAACATTTATAACAGAAGACACACCTTTACTATCTGACGCAAATATTACTATGTTCATAATAAATCTTTAACTAAATTTGTAAATGTTGTATTTTGTTTCAGTATAATATCCTCTGTTAAATTATCTAAATACTTCTTTCCGCTGCTTTCCCACAAATGATGAGAATATGCATTAGGAAATGTATAATTTTGCTCAAATAATGCTTCCATGTGATCCTGGTGATATAATGGCCAAAAGAAAGCTTCGTGATTCACGATTGTTATATCATTAGGTATTTGCTTCGATAGCCAAAAAGGATATTGTACAGAATGCGTGCACCATGTTGTTGATCCTGGAGGACCTCCTCCAAACGACTCCTCAAATCCTGCTAACCAATTTTGACCAAACGCAGAATTTTTTTCTGATAAAATTACTGCTGGGCATAATCCTTCTGATCCATTTATATTTTGTTCGCCCAAAACAAATTTATTCATTAGTAATGGAGCGAATGATTTTACAAAAATTGTATCAGTGTCTACATATATTCCTCCGTATTCTAAAAGAACTTGTAATCTAATTACATCGCTTTTATGAGCTTGCTGAAGTATTGGTTTACCGAATATTTCATTTGGAGGATCTATTTTAATACATTCAACAAATTGTTTTGTTTTTTCCCACCAAATACCAGTTGGCTCTTCATCAATCCAAATATAAATTTTGTCAACTCTACTTCTTACAATTGCGGATTTAACTGATAAGTGATGATGTAATTTCCACTCTCTGCCACCTTTACTTAAATGAACGTAATGTAATATATTTGGAATCATTTTTATTATATTAATTCATACATCTTATTTTGAAACTCTTGTCTCACAATATTTTTTTGATGTATTATGCAATATTCTTCATCTGTAGGTAGCATAGCGTGATTTCTATGTCCATGTATAACTTCATGAACTTTTCCTACCCAACATATTTTTGGATTATTTTGTATTATTCTTGTTTGATAATCTGGAAAGTTTATCCAACCTTTCTCGTTAATATTCCAATTCCACTTTTTTATATGATCTTGTGTTAAACCCGATACTGTATTAATTCTAGGAATATAGAATAGGTCTATTTCTGGATTATCTATTAATATTGTTGGAAGATTTTTAATTAACCACTCGTGTAATAATTCGTCAGCGTCTATTTGAAATATCCATTCGCCGATACAATTTTTTTTCAAATTATTTTTAAACGATGCAAAATCATTTTTTAATGCATAATGAGTAATTTTTATTTTGTCAGAAAAATTATCTATTACTTCATATACCTCTTTAGTGGTATTACCTAAATCGCATTGTACGACTATTTCATCGCAAGATCTTTTATGCGTAATTAAAAAATTTAATAATTTATTTAATTCTGAATGTTCATTACAAACAGGAATAGCATAACTAATTTTCATATTATTATTTATTCACTTTTATCAAAAAACGATATATAATCTAAAGCTTCTATAAAATCAGATCCAAAATTTTTTAGCGTAGACGAATCAGATTTGTGTGTTTGATTTTTAAATCTCGGATTGCTTTTTTCTTCGTTTGTTAACTCTATACTTTTTATAGCTGACCATTGCCAACTATCTTTATTTTTTCCGTTTGCAAATACTGTTCCTTTATTAGTTATATTAATTGCTTGAGGATACCAAACTCTATTATCTGAATCTATACTTTTTAAATCTTTATATAGTTCAGGTAATGTCGATTCAAATTCATCAAAATCAAACTCATCAATTATCATTAGATCGTTAGTTGCAAATCCGCATCCAAAACAAATATAACTATATTTTGTTTCATTAATAGCAGTTTTATAGCACGATAATTTAGTTTTACAATTTAAACAATCAACTAATTCATCTTTCATATTTAATTAATTTGTATAAGTTATTAAATCCCCTGGACGACCATATGTTGTATTAGATTCTCCGTTTTTAGAATTAGATATGGTCCAACTATTAGTTGTATTATTAGTGTTATCTAAATTGTATCTAGTTCCTTTAATGTAATTATCTGGTACTACTTTAGAAAGTTTTTCTTTAAGATCATCCCATTGTTTAGGGGTTAAAGTAAAATCGTTCGCGGCTTCTGAGAATCCTTTTAGCCATATTACAAATTCATTTGGTGTCATACTTCTAGTTTTTTTAATTTTGGTAATTCTATTTTTTTAAGAGAAGGAAGTTTTAATTGAACTTGTTTTGGAATTTCTTCTAAGTATGTATTAAGTAATTCTTTCATTTTCTCAAAAGAAAATTCGGTTTTAGTTTTATATGCTTGTCTTTTAGAATTATCTAAATACTTATCATATTTTTCATACACATCTTTCATATATTTTTTAGCGTCTGTTATATTCACATTAAACCATTTTGATTCTGGTATTAGCATATTTTGTACGACTGCAGAATTATGAATTTGGGTTAATTCTCCGTTTACCATACAACAAAATTCAGGATTCAAAAAGTCCAAATGTCCTGACCAGTTGGATACTATAATTGGTTTTTTAGATGTAGTAAATTCTAATATGGGTCTACCAAATCCTTCTCCTTTTGTTAAGCTAATCATAGCTTTTATTTTTGGATGGTTATACAAATTATTTATATCTTCATCATCCAATTCTCCATGTATTAGATATATATTGGGAATGTCTTCCCATCCAACCATAGATTTTATTTGATTTATTTTTTCTAAAATAACATCTCTATCCATTATACTCGCTCCTCCTGAGGAAATTTTCAAAACAAGAGCAGGTTTTTGTTTTTTTCCTTTAAATAATTCTAAGAATGTTTTTATAGTTAACCCTATATTTTTTCTATCTTCTCCTAAATCCCCTTGTAACCAATGACCAACGACTAAATAACAAAATTCTTCTTTTATAGAATCTAACTTTTGAACTATTTCTGTTTTTTGTAATTCATTTTTATCTATACAAAAATATTTGTCTACATCAACGCCTTCAAATAATACTTTTACAGGTTTTTCTAATTTAATGAATTTTACTGTTTTCCCTTGTTGATCTTTGACTTCAAATTGAGATGTTTCAAAAACTCTTTTAGCGTGTTCAGATGAAGCGTATGTAACATTCATTCTGTTACACCCTTCTATCCAACTTGGATCACAAATAGTTGTTTCAATACCTGCCGTAATTCCTATATTGTATTTTCCTATCGGTTGAAATTCATTCGGTACAGTTATTTGTATCCAAACATCTGGCTGTTTTGCTAATTGCCCTGTCGTATTTAATAGAGGTTTTATCCAACTCCAATCTCCTCGATTATCGTCAATATAATTCCAAGGGGTGGCTCCCCATCTTTGTGGTAAAATTTGTATTTCCCATTCTTCCTTTTTTAGATTATATAATGCTCTAACAAAATCTCTAGTTCTAGCACCGTATCCAGAATATGTATCTATCGGACATGATATTACGCAATATTGTTTATTCATAAATTGATAATTATATATTAATATGTTATGGGATGAGTTATTTTTTTACGGGGTAGTTTTTCTGTTTTTATAAATTCAAATTTTGCGCGCTTTTTAAAATCTGTAAGTACTTTTTCTGTGTAAGAAATAAAGCTTTGACACATTTTTCTTGCACTCATATTTGATTCATCAGATTGTACCCATTTTCTTCCAGACATTCCGCGTTTTGTCCTTTCTTCGTTAGACATTTCATATACAGTTTGCATAGCTTTTGCAACATCTCTAAAATCTACTCTATCATCCCATATGTATGGGGTAGGAACTGATCCAACTAAACTAATATTTGTGGGAAATATTGGAATTGCCCATTCTCCACATTTTTTATATGTGCCGAAATGATTAGAACAAAAATTTTCATTAAATTCAATCCATTTACCCGTTTCATCTTCAAACCTCATCTGATCTTGCATCCCGCCAGTTACATTTCCTATAATCATTTTACCGCACATCATCGCTTCTGTAAGAGATAATCCCCATCCCTCGTTAGATGAAATCAAACACACAACATCTGATAAATTATATAAGATATTCACATCTTGAGTAGATACTCTTCCTCCAGAAAAGGATACTTTTTGATATTCAGGATCGCACAATAAATTTATTACAGCTGGCAGATCTGTACCATTATCGTCAACCTGATCAGTATGCATTAATAACCTGCATTTTTTTGCATTTTCTTTACCTATGCTATCACAAAATAGAGAATATGCAGCTATAAGATCTGGAACACATTTTCTTCTAATATTTCTAGCATTATAGAATATTACGAATTCTGGATTATCTTGACCGAATAACTCTTTTCTTTTTTGTTGTAATTTACTGTAGTCATCGGTCATGTATTCATTTATGGGATAAAACATTTTTTCGTTTATACCATGAGGTAAATATTTTATCAACTTATCTTTTGCTTTATCGCCAAGAACTAATTTATTAATATTTTCAGTTTGTTTTGATATTGCTAATAAAGCATCGCAGGATTCATAATACGGTCTATTGTATAACGGAGCAGGTAAATCGTCCCAAATATTTAAATAGATAATGGGAATTTTTTTTCTAATTTCATTTTCCATTTGAAATAACCATATCCAATATCTAGGATCTGTGAATATCATTATAGCATCGGGTTTTTCTATATCCATTATTTGTCTAACAATTTCCTGAGTTCCATATCCAGAAACTGGGTATAAATAAACACACGAATCTTCTATTCCGAGTAATTTATTTGTATCATGGGATAAATCCAGTCTTTTCCCTTGATCTGGATGTTGTATTGCTCCTCCTAAATTAACCCAATTGAATTTATGAGCTGTGCCGACTACGATCTCTCTAGATACTGTGGATATACCAGATGTCATTCTAATATCATCGCATAACAATAAAATTTTTTTTCTGTCTTTTTGTGGGATATAACCTTCTATCATATTTTTATTTTATAGCGTTTAAAATGTCACTGCCTGTATAATAAGTATTGTATTGTTCATGAACCATTTTTCTAAAATTGGAATCAACAAGATACATGAAAATAGATCTTTCCACTAAATCTTGTAAGTTCATTTTAGTTCTAACGTTCATGATTTTAAAATCCTCGTATAAATTATCTGGGATTTTTACTGATGTAATAATTCGTTTTTTACTATTCATAATTTTATTTTATTATAAATATCTATAAATATAGATAATAAATATGTAAATAAGAAAATTTATTTTTTATTGTCTATCACAAAGATCTGGCTTATTATTGAAAGGACAATATTTGCATGCTGATAGATTTTTTTGATACGATCTATCCATAAGATCTCCCTGTTGATTGTAGCAGCTATGGATAAACTCTTTGAATTGCATAACAGCTTTCTCTACCTTTTTCTTTCCATTTGCTGGGACGAACTCCTGCACCCTATGGGTTGGAAAGTCAGGATTCTCGTATGGTTTTCTTTTTACTATAAAAAACTGAACATCGATTTTATCTTCTGGTACATTAAGCAACTTGGAATAATAATGCTTGTAAAGAAGAATTTGATTAATTTTAATTTCATCTCTTTTATCTGAGTCTGACCAACCTCTTGTGGAGGTTTTAATATCATATATGGTATATGATTCTGTATTCTTTTCGTATATAACCAGATCTATAGATCCAATCATGTAAATACTTGGATAATCTTCAGAAACTAAACCTTTTAGAGGTATTTCAATTCCTACTAATTTTGTATTTCTAACATTGAAATATTGGCCTCGTTTTTTCTTAATAAAATCCATGAGAGTGATTCCATCAGCTATAAAATCTTTGAAATCTTCTGGTTTGGCGAAGTGTACATTTCCATTGCCATCATAGATCTCCTTGTAATTAGCAATCATTCTCTCTTTTAAGAATGTTTCGAGATCTAATTCATTGGCCGCTTTTATAGAATGTTCATACATTGTTTTAATGTACTCTTGAAAAGTTTCATGGAAAGACGAACCAAATACCAAATGAATAGATGGCTCAAATACTTTTATCTTCTTAACGTATTGAAGATACCACCTATATTGACACTGATTGTATAAAGAATATTGAGAATAACTTATTCCTTTTTGAGTCGCCCAATCTATATTATAATTTTGTTTTGGAGCCACCTATAACCTTTTTAATTTTTTGCAAATAGAGAATTTTATCCATTGATTCCTCTATTGCGTGATCGATCCATTCTTCAAGAGATAGATCTGTTCTATCTAAGTCTGTACCATACTTCTGTTTTCCTTCTTTAGATCTATCTATAAACTTGTCAATAATCGAATCTACTATAGAATCAGTTTTTAAAACAATTCTTGTATTTGTTGAATCATATGCTATAACTTCTATATCTTTCATTAGTTTTCAATTTGAGATTTTAATTCTACAGGTAAAAATTCTTGATTTGTATGACCACATTTTGCGCATATGAATGTAGGAATAGGTATTATTGCGTCTTGAGAAGTTCCTGTTAAAAATTTTGATGCTTTTCTGATTAATACGCCTTCTTGAAAAGATTGATTTCCACACTCTTCACATGCAATTGGCGTGGTTTTATCTATTGAAAAGTTTAATTTCATTTGTTGTTGTTCCATAAATGTTTATTTTTGTGTTTCTGTTTTTTGTTTTCTTTTTCTTGTGGGCTTAGTTATTATTTTTTTTATGTCTGCACACAATTCGTATTCTTCTACTTTTATAAGATCATCAAGACAATTACTTAAAAATTTAATATATTCTGTATTTTGCATATTAAACACCATAGATGTTGTATCTTTAAATGTAATATCAAAAATATCAATCTTATCTTTTTTTCTTTTATGTGCGCTAATAACGCACCTTACCATTTTGATAATTAATTCAGAGTCTCTATCTTTTAATTTTTGAAAAAACTCTTTTTCGTTAATCATGTATATATTATGACACGCCATAGGTTTCATTTTAATAAATGTAAAAATTTAATTCATAAAACTGCAATTTATTTATTTAGTATCGCTTGTTATTATATATATTTATATTAAACACCAGTATGACACGACAAACCAAAAATTTTTGGAAAAGTATATTAAATGCTAATGATACTAATTCATCAAAACGATTAATAACTTTAATTATATCATTACACTTTATACTGGCTTCGTTTGTAATATTATTTCTGGTGTGTTATGTAATAATGTATTTACCTAAAGGTAAAGTGGAAAAAGATTTATTAGTAACTCTTGGTGATGTACTTGAATATGATTTTTATATTATTTTAGCAGGATTAGGGTTTATTACTTCTGAAGGTGTAGTTAAAATGTTTGTAACTAAAAATACACCTCAAATGCCTAATCAGTATGGTTATGGTGGATACGGAATGTATAATCCAAATCCACCTATCCCTAATCCCGATGAAGGTGTACCTGTTCCTCCAAACCAAAATAATATTCCATAAAAAAAGCGATCATTTCTGATCGCCTTCTTTTAAGACCTAATAGCTGTTCTAATGGTAAGCTATGTAAGTACCTTTAGAATGTATAGAACAATCCAAAATTAGCCGTAGCAAATGGGTTGTTAACACCACCAAATCCAAATGTAGTTGTTGATGTACCTTCTGAACTTGAGTAGTTAAATACATTGGCCAAGCTCATTGTAAGACCCCACTTTGAATTAAGGATGTAGTTAGCTCCCAATCCCA
>Ga0075473_10000396_pt1 | contig 18035 bp, 23 predicted proteins | sample DEB19_08_DNA_FD_76340 | JGI IMG/M metagenome (GOLD analysis project Ga0075473, IMG submission 76340) | Aqueous microbial communities from the Delaware River and Bay under freshwater to marine salinity gradient to study organic matter... | ecosystem: Environmental > Aquatic > Marine > Coastal ... | reverse complement strand
TTAATTTTTGTGCCAAGTATAAAAGCCCTGCCGAAAGTGCAATTATTGCCATGCTTATAATCATAAGGCCGGCACCGAAAGCTAAAATTTTCGGCAGCTTTTTAGCATCTACAATTTTATTCCACTGATCGCTTGCTTCCTCTAATGCCTTAAATGCCAAGGCAACTTCAACCGCTATAATTGCGAGCCCCAAAAACAGAGTTGTTACTTGCAATGCTACTTGTAAGGGGTCGATTGCCAATGCCCCCATAACAGTTTTCGTTACCGCTGCTATAGCCAATATGGCTAGGCCGGCCATGGCAACAACCGATACTATTCCAAGCAATCCTCTAGCAACAGTTCCCAAGTGCTTCTTGAGATCTTCCCAGCTTAGTTCCAGAGCTTTGAAGTCGGGCATTTCGGGGCATGGTATGCTTCCGGCTTTTTCAGCAGGTGCTGCTCCCGCCTCCGCACCGCCTCCCCCACTTTTTTTGCCAGTAAACCATTCTTTGGCTTTGCCAAATAGTTTTGAAACAAGAGATGGTTCTTCACTGCCGCCATCATCTTTTTTATCAAAAAAGTCTGCTAATTTGTTTTTTATGCCAGCGCCAAATAAAAGTCCTTGGCTGCCAAGCAGGCCTATTGCCACTGCCATAGCCCCACTATTGCCAAGCATTTGCTTGGTCATTTCTAGCATAGGTCCTGCATATGTATTTCTAAAGTATTCGTTATATTGTTCTAAAGTCTGCGCTGTTTGTGTTACAGGATCAGTGGCTGCTTTTTGTGCGGTGGCTAGCTCTGCGTTTGCCTTATTAATTCTTTCCATAATAAGATTAAGTTGTTCCGGGCCACCTTCAAGCGCTTTTGCTATTTCCTCCTGACTTACAGCCACAGGCCCTTTGCCCACTTTCGCTAATTCTTGATTTAAATTTTTTGTTGCCTCCATCAAAGAACTAGCGGCCATCTCCTTGGAGCTGCCTATGTCACCACCAAACGCCTTAACATCTGCTGAAAATTCTCCGGCTCTGGCATCGAATTTCTTCAATGCTTCATCCATGCTTTTTGTCCCCTTGGCTGCTTCGCTTAAGCCTGTGAGCACGCTTAGGGCTGCGTTAGTTTTCAAGGCCCTTTCTTGTTGGGCCAAAGCTGTTTTTTCCTCTAAGGTTAGATTTAATTCTCTCTTTTTGTTTATGTCTGCCAGTCTATCGCTCAAGCCTTTTCCAGCTTCTTTGAATGCCTCTGCTGTTCTTTGAAACTCTCCTAATTCCATGCCAAATGCAGTTTTCAATTGAATATTCAATTGCATCTTTATATCGTCTGGCAAGCTTTCCACAGCTTCAAGGGAGTCTACGCCAAACTGCTGTAAAACTTTTTCCATGCCGTCGCCGAGATCTTTGATGCCCTTCTTACTTCGTGTAAGCACGCCCATTTGCAATTCATTTATTTTGCCCATTTGCCCGGCAGCGTTATATAAAAGTGCTTGTGTTTGCTGACTTGAACTAAGTATCAAATTTGCTGATGAAGTGGCGTTATTTAAAAGTTCTGAAGCAGCCTTGCTTACCCCTAGTTTTTGTGCGTTAGCCACAACTTCTAAAACATTATTGGCGGCGGCAGCAGTCAGTGTTGCCGCATTTTTAAGATTTTCAACAAATTGTTCACTTGCGCCTATTGCTTTCTTTAAATGCTCCCCAGTTAATCCTGTATTTCTGGCAACTTGTTGCATTCCTCTTCCCATTTCGGCTGTTTGAGCCAAATTGGTTTTCCCAGACAGAGTCATGCTTCTGAAATGCTCTGTCAATTCGCCGGCTTTTAAGCCAAGTTGATACTCTGTTGCCAATGTTTGTTTAGTTATTCCTTGAAGCGTCTTTGTATCTTTTATGCCAGCCCGCATATTTTCTACGAACTGCTCTTGGTATTTTGTCCTACTCATGCCGGTTTCGGCTACTACCTTGCCTATATTGAGATATTCTTGTTGTAAACTTTTAGTTTCCGATGTGATTCCGGAAACTTCGTATGCTGCTTGTTTCGCTGCTATTGCAAATTTATTTTCTTGCGCTATTAAATTGGTTAGAGACCCTTCCATTAAATATCCGGCAAGTGTACTTTTTTCCTCGAATCCGAACATGGCTGATTCCATGTTTGACCTGAATTCGGAAGCCAAATTAAGTATCTTTGTGGAAAATTTGCCAAACTTCTTTTTCATAGTCCCTGAATCAGGGTCGAATTCCCATTCGCCGCCACCACCGCCACCACCCGAGGTTCCGCCGCCTCCTCCGCCTCTTTTGCCTCCTCCGCCCCCGCCTGCTCCTGAAGCACCAGTGCTTTTTTTCTTTTCTCCTTCTAATTTATTGTGCATATCCATTTCATACTTAATAACTCCTTTTTCATGCTTGCTTGGTCTGTCGCTCTTGCACAAGCAGACATACAGCTGATCCATTACTGTGTAAATCTTCTCCAGCTGTTTCTCAACTCCGTCGCTACCTCCGCCTCCAGATTTTTTCCCTCCCATTTGCTTTACAGCACCGGTTAAGTCTCTTATTGTTTTTTCAAATTCTGGTAGGAAATTAGTATTTAAACGATTAAGGGCTTTTGCCATTTCTTTATATCGGTCTTTCACGTCACCGGCTGCTTTACTGAGGTTCTGTAAATTTCCGACATTGCCCAGAAGAGCTTGCATCAAGTCATCGGGACTGCCACCGAAGGAACGACCCATTGAGTCAGAAAATCCTGCCATACTTACTTACCTATCATGCTTTCTGCCGGTTGATTTATTGCAGCGTTAATTTGCTCCTCAATATTCGAGCGTAACGCTGTCAAATCTTGCAAATTTAACTTTTTGGAAGCTGCCAATACCCTTTTCAAATAATTGCAGTCCAATACTCTTAAATTGCGTATTCCTACCTTTTTATATACTCTAAAAGATTTTTTTATGTACATATTGCCTTTGACTTTGTCCCAAGAAAATGACCTGTCACCACAAGCATTCATGCGGTTTGCCGAAATTAGATTCATAATCTGAGCAGAGCCGATATAGTGCAGATTTAGTCCCCTGTAATAATTGGGAAAATCACTTGGGTCATTTGGATTATTTGTCAATAAAACTAGGGGTTTAGGATCGTGCCTAGAAAACGAGTATTGGAACTGAACTATGCTGCCTTTGCCAATTGAAGATACGGTTCTTAATGCACCCATGTTGCTTATGCTCATGGGAGAATTAAGTGCTATTTCCAAAAATAATTGTGCTAAATCTGCTGCCATAATATATTTATGGCCAAGAAGGTATTAATTCTTAGTGCTGTATACCGTGCTTGAGTAATCTATGCCGCTATTCGGCACCAAAGCAGCGCCTCCGATATCATCTCTGTCAACGCCGTCAAGTTGATTTGTAAGGAATTCTTCTTCGTCTTTTATGGAGTCCATATAGAATTTTCTGATTCTTGCACTTATCTCAGCAATAAGTTTATCAACAGCCTCATTCATGTGATCCTTGGCTTTGGAGCCCATTTCATCAAGAATATCATCAAACATCTGTTGCAAATCTAAAGAATAACTTTTTCCATAAGGTTCAGTATTCTTCATTTTTTGCACACGGAAGGCGCAAATGTCGCCCAAGAGATAAACTCTAATGCCATCATATTCTTCTGGCTTTGGATGGGCCTGAACCCAAATATGGGGGTCTCTCGGCGCATTGGTCATATCAATAGCGGCCAAGCCTCCCTTTTGGAGAGCCTTGAAAAGATTATGGAGTCTTTGAGGCTCATAATCTTTTACCCTATGCAATTGATATTCCAAGAATGTTTTCATGTAGTTTATTTATGGGTTTTATGCGCAATTTCGTAAAAGAACTTCTGGTGCTGAAGGAACACAGTGCATTATTGTGTTTATATCGCTGGGGTTTCCTACGAAAGGTATTTCTTTTAACACCAATCCTTGGAAAGACGTTGATGCCTCCTTCAAAGTCTCCAAACTTGCAGTCAAAAACAGAACGCCATCTCTTCTGGTAATAAATTCGTTCTCCGTCATAATTGGATCGCCTTCCGAATTGATTTTGCCGGTGTCGGTGTTATACATCAGCTTGATGTCTGGTAGCGTTACCATTTGACCTTCGCTGTCAAAAAAGCTTTCAGAATAGTCATTAATTATATTTTTGACTACAATTTTGCCTTCGTTGTAGGCATCCCTTAATGCGTTGGCAAAATCTGCACCAATAAAGTAATTTGTGCCGTTTTGCTCCACCACATTCATGAAGAACGATCTCATTTGGAAATTGTCGGCTATACTTTCCAATATAACTCTTTTCCTCAAAACGTTCTTCTCTTCTGGGCTGCCGTTTTCCATCATTTCCAGCTCAGATTCTGTTAGGAATTTAGAAGGATCATTTGAATCCATATACCAGTTGCCGAGTTCTAGCATTCCAAATTTGGCATTCATTCTGGTTGAAATTCTTATGCTATATTCTCTTTGATTGAATATCAAATCCTCATTGTTGCCGCCACTGCCAACCTGTATAGCTCCCAGCAAGGACGCAACATATTTTCTATGATAATCAGCTTTATTGCTGTAAAGTCCTAGGAGTTTTATAAATGTATTGCATAATTCGGGCATAGGCTGAATTGTTGAAACAACACTTTGCACCAAGGTGCTACAAGGATTGTTATGGTCTAATTGCTCTCTAATCAATTTGCGTATTTGTTGGGACGCTTTATCAATATTGGCGTTTTGCCTCAAGAAAAGAATCTGTATATTATCTTCAACGAATTTTCTGGGATAAGTATCTAAATCTTTTCCCCTCATGGCCATGCAGCTTTCAAGCAGAGCATTGACATCGCCTTTTACCGAATCACGGAAGAACTTGCTCTTCCACATTTCAAAATTAGCGTCTTTGACCTCATCAGATTCCCCTTTAGGCATATCCGGGGCGATTGGATCGGCCATTTGCGGGCCGGTTGCTCCAACTGGCTTGGGGGCTTCCATGGGATTGGGGCTATTGGGATTCTGCATAGGCATGCTGGGAATGCCCCCGCCTTCAGTTCCGGGCTGCTGTGCTGTTGTTGGAGGTATACCTGAACCACCACCAGCAGATGGGTCTAATGCTGGCGACAAAACATCGACGCCTCCGTTGCCTTCTTCATTAATCAGCCAATCATTTATTGTTGCCCACTTGCTCATTTTGCACCTTAGCCTTTTTGAGAGTTTCTAAAATAGCTCTTTTGTCTGTTATATGTATATGGTTATTCTGGGTTGCATTTAATTTAGATATGTTTTTATCTTTCAAAACCAAAGATGTCATAAGGTCTGCAATCTTGGCTTTTTTATCTGCTACATCATTCTTAATTTTCACCAAATTTACCACTGCTTCCTTGGATGCAGATGAGCTATCACCTTCATTCATAACCATTTCTACAAAGTTATTTAATAATATATCTATCTCTTTTCTATCGCTTCTAAGATCATCCATGATTTCATGGTAAATGTTTTGCAAATCAGTTTCCGTCACACTTGTGGTAGTACCAGTAGCTGTTGGAACTGCCACATTCATAGCCGGTACTGGAATTATTGATTCGTTTTCCATGATGCTCCTATGTTATTATTTAGTTTATTAAAATGTTTTTTGGCCAACCGAATATACATACAAAAACCTTTATTTTGTTATAAATAAAAAGATGGCACCTAAACAACCAACAAACGTGAACTCCTTATTAGAGAAAGTCTTAGAGAGACTTGATACTCATAGTGAATCATTGACTGAAGGGCAATCCAATCTTTCCAATAAAGTTGATGATTTATCTGGTGCCTATACTAACCTTGCAGCCAGACTTTTAAACGTTGAAGGTAAAGATTTTGATACAGCTGTCACAAAAATACAGGAAAGCACTCATAAGTTGACCTTTTTGGACAAGCTCATAGAGCAAAATATGGAAAAAATTGAGGATATACAGGTCAAGATAGAAACCAATAAAGAAAAAATTGATAAAATTGAATCTAAAATAGATAAGATTCAATTGTATATAAATATAGTTGCATTTGTGATTGCATCAGTTATTATGCCATTGTTTGTTACTTGGCTATCTAAATTGTTTTTCGCATCTGCACCCTGAGAGGATTTATGAAAGAAAAAGACGCCCCGATTGTGGCTAAATACAGGCTAAAGGAAAGAAACCCGGATGGAAGATTTGGGCCTTTGCTAGTATCCGGCAAATCACATCCAGCCTTGGTCAAAATAATAGGCGCTTTTGATAATAGCAACCAAGTATCTCTTGGCTACTCAACTATACAGAAGGGCAAAGGCGTTGTTGAGCCCACAATGAAAAGAAAAAATCTTTATTTGTGCGGCGAGTCTGTAAGAGATCATCTTGCAAATCAAGGAATAGATCATTATCAATGCGTCACAGATGCATCTCCAGATGAAATCAAAAAAATACTGAAGTCACAATTTGGCGGATTCAAAGAGGTTCGCCCTGTGGTTGATGATTTGCAGATTATTTCGAAATATAAAGAGTTTCCCGAATACGACGGTCAAAAATATTGCTTCTATCCCAGCCGATGGGATCATGATATGCAAGAAGTGGAAATAACCGCCATGGTGGATGGCCAGAAAGTGCATATTTCCCCTTTTTCCCTTCACGAAAAAAACCGATTGATACTTCCAATCAAAGCCAAGTTTGTTACCAGCGTCGAACTGGATAGTATGTCTAGAGATGTAAGTATCAATAGCATGTATATTAAGCTTAAAGACAGCGATGGAGAGAATGGTGAACTGATAGACCCACAAGGTGGAATGCATGACCTAAAGGCCGGGGTTGTTAGACTTATCAGGAAGCCATCGCTTCTGTTCAAGAAAAATCCTTATTTGCCATTTATCTTGTGCAATATGGCAGCAAGATTCAACAAAGAAGGTAAACTCTCAAAAGATTTGGTAGACGATATTCAAAATTTTGAGTACAACGATTTTGATTCGAGAGTTTTGAAAAATTTATTTAATTCAGCCATAGAAAACCCGGACGTGCCTACTGCAAAATACATCAATAATCTCAGAGAAACAGGACTTATAAGAAAAATGTTCCCGGGTCTCAAGTTTCTTAGTATTTGCAAACTAATAGATTGCACGCTGATTCCAAATAACAAAGTTATAGCTTTGGCCTTAACCCTTTTGGGCAATGATCCTATAAATGTGCAACATATACTGCGCAGCAAAGGCTTTAGCGCCCTCGATGCCGAGAATGTGGCATTCCTTGTAAAACTTCATAGATTAGCAGATTCAGGACATCTTAATGCTGCTTCTTTGAGCGATATAATGTCGAAGCCTATTAACCTTGGAAAAAATATGATTAAACATTTCCTTTATTTGATAAAGGCACCAGATCATATCGCCAAAAGCTTAGATAAAAATATGGCTATGTAAATGGGCGTTATAGCATATAAAAATAATTTAATTTTTTTCCACATAGCCAAATGTGCAGGCACAAGCATTGAACAGTTTTTCAACAATATATCTCCCAACGAGTTGCCACATCCTCATGTTTCAAAAAAGCAAAATATACCAAAAAAAGATTATTGCTTATGGGAGATAATTGAAACTGATTCAATTGACAAGGATCTGCCAAAAATACCGGAAAACGCTTTTGCTATAAGCTGCGTCAGAAATACCTACGATCAAGTTGTTTCACATTATTTTTACAATTTAAAAAGAGGCGTATATGAAAAGGAATACACTTTCGCCGAGTATATTAATGACATGTATTATGGGGAAAAATATCAGCACGATTTAAGACACATGCAACAAATTCAAATAGTAAATCATAAATTTGAAAAAATAAGAGCAGATTATATCTTATATTTCTGTTCTTTGAAAAAAGACATGCAAACTTTGTGCGATCATCTAAATAAGCAGGGCGGCAAGCTACTTTACGACCCCATGAAATTTGCCGCCAAATATCACGTCAATAAAACAAATCATCATCTATACAAAAAATATTACACAGAAAATCTAAAAGCAAAAGTATATGCAATGTTCAAAGATGATATAGATTATTTTGGTTACGATTTCGAAGATCAAAAAAAGGTAAAAAATGTAGGTTTCACAAACCACTGGAAATCTAAAAATTCACTATAATAAATAAACAGTATTTTATGGTGAAACATGCAAAATTATGTGGATATAGACAAGAATATTCGTTGCAAACTTTCCGATCTAGGCATAGAAACGCCACTTATCAGACTGAACAAAGCTTTTGACTATGAAATGGTAGAGCACTTCAACGAGGAATTCAATAAAGCCTTAACATTGAATCCAAAAGTAATTCCAGTCGTGATAGACAGTTATGGCGGCGAAGTTTATTGCCTATTAGAGCTTATTTCCCTTTTCCAAAGTTCTCCGGTGCCCATAGCCACCATATGCAACGGCAAAGCCATGAGTTGTGGTGCCATGCTTTTTATGTTCGGACAGGAGGGACTAAGATTCATGTCCGAACATGCAACCTTGATGGTTCATGAAGTAAGTTCTTTCAATTTCGGCAAAGTAGAAGAGATAAAATCGGACGCCCACGAAACTGACAGGCTGAACAACCTCATATTTAAACTTGCAGCAAAAAACATAGGCAAAAAAGAAAATTATTTTCTCGATCTGCTTCACAAACACAACCATGCCGATATTTTCATGAGCGCAAGAGAAGCAAAAAGACATAACATTTGCAACCATATAGGTGTGCCTCAACTTATAACAAAAGTTCAGGTAAATCAGAGCTTTGTGCTAAATGGAAAAGAAATTGATTTGTCCCGCTGATATATAGTTGTAAACCTGTATGAGGCGGGGAAACCCGAAATGCTATGAAAAAGTTCAGAGAATGCGGCGATGATTCCGAAATGGAAGGTTACAAGGAAGGCAGCTACATGGTTGCCAGAAACCTACACGCCATCAAGCACGCACTAGAAGAAATACTACCCCTTATCGATGAGCATGATGACATCGAAAGCTGGATTGAAGACAAAGTAAGTGTTGCAAAACAGGCCTTGGCCAGCGTCAGAGACGCATTGATGTACGACAAAGACCACGATTGCCCCTGTGGATGTGGCGGAAGTTGCGGTTGTGGCGGTCACGACGACGTAGAAGTTGAAATAGATGAAGAGACCCCACAAGAAGGCGACGTTGAAATCGAAGTTCTCGAACCCAACGCTAAGCCACAAGATCAATTTGGCTTAGGTAAGCTTTTCGGAGCTATGGGCGCTAGCAACGAAAACAAATTCTTCCTCGGCTCAGGTGCAATCAACGAAAATCGTCAGCTTATAACCAACAATAGCAATAAGAAAATTATTGTTGAATCAATGAAAAAAGCTGGCAATTTTATTCGTGTAAAAACCAAAGCAGGAAATGAATACGAATATCTTCCACATTTCGGAGCAGAATTGGAAATGATGCGCTGCGAAGATTTTGGCATAAAAATGAAAAAGTAAACTGCAAGCCTCTTATAATATTATAAGAGGCTTAATATGAACCCTTTAGAACAAGTAATCAGCATATTTTTTGAAAATGGCAAAACTAAATTTGCTATCGAAATTCTAAATCAAGTAAAAGATTTTGTTAACGCCCCAGAACAATGCTTTGTTCTGGGGTTTTGTTATTACAAGGTTGCCGAATATGATTTAGCTATTGAAATGCTAAACAAGTGCCTTCAATACAGATTAGATTACGAATTCACAAATAGAGTATACTTACAACTAGCTTTAGCACACGCAGACAAAATGGATACACAGCCCGCTCTTGACTACCTAGATAAAATACCACAATCGATGGATATATCAGAAATACTAAAAGAAGTTCAAAAAAGACATAAAGAAAATAAACATATCCAATCAACTGGTTTCTGGACGGATCATCAGCACCACTTACATAGCAATAATTTAGCAAACTGGCTTATAGAGAATCTCAATACAGAAGAAAATGTGGTTGACCTTGGATGCGGTTTAGGGTTTTATCTAAATAAACTTGAAAATGCAAAGTTTAAAAAGCTCACGGGTTATGAAGGAGAGATTCCTGAAAATAAGTTATTCAAAAATATTAAAAAACAAGACCTAACTAAACCATTCAATATTAAAAATAAAGCAAATGTTATTTGCTTAGAAGTAGCCGAACATATTCCCCCAGAACATGCAAGTCAGTTCCTAAGCAACATTGAAGAAAATTGCAATGGTTTTTTAATTATGTCTTGGGCTGTGAGAGGACAAATGGGGATTGGACATGTTAACTGCAAAAATAATGATGAAGCAATCGACCTCCTAAAAGAAAGAGGTTTCGAATTTTTGCCACACCTAACAGAACAAGCCAGAAATGTAATAAATGAAGAATGTAACTGGTTTAAGAAAAGTTTATTAGTATTTAAGAAAATTTCTTGATCTGATTTACTAATCTGTTTTACCTGTCAATGCATGCTGGAGTTGTGTGGGAGAATACGAGTTAAGTTTGGACATCCAAATTTCGATAAATTTTTTTATTTCTTTGTCGCTCCATTTGTCTAAATTTGATATTTTGGCGAACATCCTTGCCAAAGCCTGACTTATAAGCTCAGTATGAGATTTTCTGTCCATATCGTAACCACGATTTCCCCTGAGTAACCTGTTGCCAAACTTTACGCCTTTGCTGCTAAAATAATCATCTATTGTTTTACTTACTTTGGGTCTGTTGTGTGGATTGCGAAAATGCACAACGAGTGAATCTACGTGTTCGTTTAAAGTCTCCAAATCCTCAGGAAACTTGTATTGCATCCTATCTGGGTAATTAGGATCGGAATCCTGTAAATTTTTTAAAACTTCCGCAAAACCTTCCAGTGCGCTCAAAAAATTCATGACTAAATTATCAGGAGATTGTACAAAAGACCTATATTCCTTGTAGGCATTCATGGGAACATTTTCATAATTAGCAGCTTGCCAGCGCACTTTATAAGGCATTTGTATATGAACCCAATATCCGTCCAAAGATACAATATATCCTTTGGATTTCAATTTGCTTTCTATATTATTTACCATATCCGTGTATCTGGATTCTTTGCCTTTTAAATTTTTTTCATATGTAGAATATAAATTTTTGCGCCCATCTCTCTTCGTCAAAATACTATAAATTTCATCAGCACTAACTTGCTTTTTATATTCTGTGGGGCGCACTGCGCCTATCATATCCGCCCACCAGTCTTCACTCTCAAAAAATACTTTAAAATTCATATCGTATTTAGTTTTATAATCTCAACTTTTAATTTTGTTGTGCCCTTTATAACTCTATGCCAAAGTCCTTTGGGAATAAATAACTCCCCGACCAAAGGCACGGGGAGTTTATTGTCTTCTTGGTATTTCCAATCGTTTGGCTCTAAAATGCGAACTATTCGATCTTCGTAATCCCTATGCCATTTTAAATCTTCGAACGGCACATCCGGGCTAAACTCCCTTATTACTTTTTCGCCAGAACCAGTTTCCTTATATGGTTTATCCATTTTTAGGAGCAGCCCAAGATTTAATCTTAGCAACTACCAAATCATAAAGGGCTTTGACCCAAGCTGGTTGTGGGAGAATATTCCATCCAACTACCAAACCAACCAAAAAACATACTAAGTTATCAAACATTTATCACCTCGAATAGTTTATTATCAATTCTCTCTGCTACTATTTCCGCAAGAGATTCATATAGACCTTCTGGATAGGAATCCATGTCGTCTATATTTGGCTTGAAAGTTCCTGCGAAGTCAGCGTCCTTCATGTCGAGCATTTCGACAGCCAAATCGCCACCCGCAGCTGCTAAAAACTCTTTAACCCCTTCGGCACCTAGTCGGCCTTGATTCTTAGCACGAATGTCTAAGACCGTTTTTCGTTCCAACGGAATAGTGACATCGCCGGCAAACATGCCGCTCGCCTCCTCAGTTCCGGCTACGCCAGAATCCGAACGCTCACCCCGGTCCAACTCTGGCGCATATCCGGGCTCGTAGAATGTTTCGGTAAAAGGAAATGTGAAAGATACGGAACTTAACTTTATAGCGGGGACACTATCAGCTGCTTCATTCATCCTGTCTTCCATAAATTCTCTAAAACTCTTCATGATTGCTCCTTACCAGCTTGCACTTGAACTTAAACCTACCTGCTTTGCATACCTGCCAATTTTGCAGGCCCAATAACCGGGGGTCGTCTTATCAGTCTTTAGATGACATTTATGACGAGCCCTGAAACTCTTAGCCCTTTTCGGGTCGTTATTCTTAACGCTTAAATTTGGATCGCCAAATCCTATCTTCTTGGCCACTACTCTGCCCTCAGCATTCTTGCGACCGCTGTTTACATATACAACATATTTCTTGTTGCCACCCTTAGCTCTTCTGGGAGAATCTAGAGGAACACTTTTCCCCTGATATACTCCGGTCCTACCTGCCTCACTCAAAAGTATAAATTCGTCATTTTCGTTGACTTCCAAAAGCCCTTGCTCCCACAAAGACCTCATTTCATTAACTAATCCCATCCAAGCATCACTGCCAAGCCTAAATACAGTATTACTTAAACTAAGATTATTTTCAACATGATATTTAAGATTCTCTGAAAATTGCACATTTTCAGTCATAACTTTCATAGGCCTTGCGCCTTCCATCATTTCATAATAACCTATACCTTCCATTTTGCCCCCTATTTTATTAATTGATCTAGTAAACTCTTATTCCTATTTAACCAATCATTAAACCTTTTTTCAGCTTCTTCAGGACCGCCTTCTTCTGTATGACCCAGCCAAGCTCTTTCCAGTTGATGCGTAGACTCATGTATTATTGTACTTGCTATTTGTATTATAATAGCTCTCTCTAAATTCTTTCCAGTTAAACCTGATGCTTGAAGTTTATTAATTATTGCTGGTACATTTACATGCACTATTGCACTGTCATGTATCTTGTTTACATCTATATTAGGATATTTTTGCTTTATAACATTGTAACTTAAATTCTTAAGAACATCTTGATTTCCGTATTCATCTTGTGTTATAGGTCTGTTCGCATTAAATGCTATTCCAGTTTTTCTGACATCTTTATCTAGTATTCTCTGGTTTTCTCTACTGTTGAAAAGGCCATAAACGGTTCCAGATAATGGGGCGATTGTGGCAATATTCAAAAGATAACCAAAATCATTCCTTGGCCCCTGCCAGCCAAGTCTATTCTTAATCCAGTCATGCTCGCCTTCGGCCATATCATATTTCTTGACCAACTCAACAGCTTCTTTAGACTTGTTGAATAAACTCTCGATAGGTTTGCTGTCAACAATTTCTGTTTCTAGAGTCCCCATGTTGAACTCGGCAAACCATTTGGCGAATTTAAGCGGCTGCATATACATATTGATATATAGAAATCTCTCTACAAAAAGGTAGAAATGATACACGTTCTTCACTGCAAAGATATAAATTTCTTCACCCAGATTCAGATGTTCATGAAAGAAACTGAACTGATGAAACTGGAGGTGATTTGCCCGCCAACCCTGCAGAAAACTATGGAGTCCTTCATAAAAGACTTCACTGCATTTAAAAAAATAAAGTTGACTATTGATCCGGATTGCAATCAAAACCTTATCGATGACCATGAAATACTTGAATACTTTTGTAAACGACAACCAACTTTTAGCCTATGTAAAATAGCATATGAATGCTATCCAACCACCAGCAAACTTAAAGATAAAAAATATATCTACGTCGAGGACTATAAGGGCGACAAAAACATTGTTACCTTGGCCGAAAAAGTCAATGAGTTAGGTTACAACCTTTACGCAAACCACTCATTCTGCCAAGCCACCCCGAATACTACTATTGATAAACATCCTTACAGCCTCATTCAAAAGTGGGGGATAATACAACATGCAGCAGGATACATCGGATATGAAACTAGCCTATTTGCGCCGGCAATCTATGTAAAAAGAAATTATTTGAAAGTATGCATATTGAAAAATAATGACGAAATACAAAATGATATGTTCCTAAGATTCCATCCTGAAGAAAATCATAATTTTATGTATAATAATGTAATTGATTATATTTACTCACTTTCAAATGAAGAGACGCAAGAAGTTAATTGATAAGAAAGTAAAAAAAAGACTTGCGGAAAAATGCAAGTTCTGCCCTTGCAATATTTATGAATATCTTGATGTTCATAGAATAAAAGAAGGTGAAAACGGCGGCAAATATACCGACCAAAACACCGTTGTTTGCTGCAGAAAATGCCACAGACTCATTCATGAAGGCAAAATAATTATAGAAGGTCAATACCCATCCATGTCAGGAAAACTTGTTTTACACTATTTCATGAATGACCAAGAATACTGGGATTAAACTAAATATATGCATGGAAGGTTTCAAGCAATACATCGAATCTTTTGCCGATATGGCCTATTATATGAGCGAAGATCCAGAAGGACCTTCTCCGCTAGAGGCAATTCAAGACGTTTTCGATGTTAAAAAGGCAATAAAAATAGTTGACTTGTTGCTGGGCGCAAGCAAAATGTTTCATATGTTGCCGCCAACTCTTAAAAGCAATCTGGATGCTCTTGTTGCCATGCAGAACGCTTTAAGACATCCAAAAAAAATGAAATATTGGAAGCAATTAGCTTCATCGCTAGGAAATGTGGGGAAGTTGACCTTGGCAAATCCACTAGTTCTTTTCCCCTCTATTTCTCCAGTATTGTCCACACTATCGCCAGCCAATCAAGCTATCATTTTGGCGGCTTTGAAAGTAATAAGCTCAACCTATTTCTACCTTACAAGCCTGTCTGACAATGGGGTAAATAATCCGCAATTACAAGAATTGCTGCAGAAAATTAAGCCTCTTTTACCTGACACTGGGCAGAACCAGTCAAAAGCGGTTTAACATAAGGTTTTGTGGTATTGCGATCAACAATAAGATGTCCCTCTTCCACTATTCCCATGGTTGTGTCAACATACTCTATCACTTTTTTGGCATCGAAGTCTTTGCAGCTGTAAATGTCAAGTCTGATATAAGGATTTTCGCCAGTTGGCCAAATGTGAATAGACATGTGGCTAGTAGTGATGACTACCGTCCCTGTTACTCCTTCGTTGCCTTCTATATCACAATATTTTGAAACTGGAGGAATTAAAATCTCCATATCAACTATATTGACCAACTCTGCTAACCAGCAATTCACATCTTCTTCGGTTAGCAACGGATTTCTTACTACTGCATTCAAAATCAAGTGCTTGTGATTCTTTTCCATGTTTTCTCCAGTTAAAAATAATAATATATTAATTTTAAAATTATTTTTACATCCGTATATAGATTTAAACCCGTTTCGGAGAAATAATATGAGTAGACCAAGCTTTGCGGATTATGCCGCTTCAAGAGACGAAGATTTTAATGAAGGCGTTGGGGATTGGTGGAATGCCACCAAGGACTTCCTTTCACCATTAGGAGCGCTTGCAAAAGATAAATATACCAGTGCCAGCAATACCCTCAGACAGACTGGCACAGATCTCATGGGAGATGTTAAAAAAAACAAGACTATTAGAGCGTTAAAAACTGTTGCTACAGAAATTTCCAACGATCTTTTAGGTAAAATTGATACAGTGGCAGAGCCAACAAAAAAATTGCAAACAGCCATGCAGACTTATCAGCAGGATATGCTTGCAGGCTTCAAAAATGCAAGGCAACGCCTAAATGATGAACGCTTCAGCAACCTTATTGATAACAGATCAAAAAGCGCCCTTAATACAATTATTAAACTTCTTGCACAAGACGTTTCTGGTGTAAATGAGCAACTGCAAGCTGCAAATGATGTTGTTACAGCACTTGCCGATAAAGCTCAAAAAGTAAGAGCTAAGGTTTATAAGATTATGCAAGATGTTGCTAATGGCGTAGAACTACAAAAGGTATTGGGCAAAGTCCAAGCCGTAGATCCGGTTGATACTCCTATGGTGAAGCCAAAACAATCTAGACTTGACCCTAGAAGACTCGGCCTAGGATAAAACGAATTCAAATAAAAAATAAAAAAAGGGGGTTTTAAGGCCCCCTTTTTTTATTTCGCATGTTTTTCAAAAGACAGAATATTCACATCTTTTCGCTTTTTCTGGGGCTTTTTAGGCTCCGCAACTGGCTTGACATCTTTGTCCCAATCTCTTGCAAGATTTTCCAACTCCCTGTTCAATCTATCCAGAGATTGATCAATATCAAACTGCGAATTGTATTTCGGTTTGTATGGGTAGAAAGATTGATAGATTGCACTACACACAGCCATCGTTACCAAAATCAAACCTAGCGCAGTCAAAACAAACAAAATGCCCATAAAAACTACGCCACAAATCAATAAAATCTTCATGATTGTTCTCCTGTAAAAGCCTTAAGGCCACGCTCAGCGATTGCCAACTTTTGCGCCTCTCTCTTTTGCTCCGAAGGAACATCATCTGAGGGCAACGGAATTGTCTTCTTGTTTTTCAAATTTCTGTGGTCAATTACCACAACAATAGCCATTCCAATAAAAAATATTAAAAACCCAAACATAAACATAGCGCTAATACCGCTTATCAAATAAATAAATGTCGTCTCAAGATTCATGTTACACCTCTTTCTCAAACAAATCGTCTTCAGTTATGTTAGGATCATCAGGAATGTGAGACCAATCATAATTTCCTTTGGGATCGTATAAAGAATCTCTGTAACTATCATCACAAGAAGATAATTTGTTCTTCAACGGGTTATCTTTTCTTGGGAATAAAATTCCCAGAGCAACAATTCCCAATAGTGAACACAAGCATCCACCCATGATTACCAAAGTCACAGTCGCTATGATTGATGTCATTCCCATGATTCTTTCCCCCTCACACACAATAGCCCATGCCAAATATTTTTCAAGCCATTCAATAAAAATATTTTATAAACTTCATTAGCATTAAGATTATATAAATTTGCGGAGGATATTATGTTTTTTATTGAAAGTTCTCACAGTGGCAGCGAAGATCCCCTTGAATTCCTCAAAAATAGGAAAGCAGGGGCGCAAGAAACCGCCAAAAAGGCCAAAGAAAAAGGCGGCGATGCCATGCTGAGCTATTACCACTTCGCTGCAAAAGACAAACCATACGCAGAAGTTATCAGAACTTTTAAAAACGAAGGTCTCGAAACCGCAATTAAACTATGCAAAAAAGAATACAAAAGACTGATGAAAGAGACCGACCTTGATATGAGTCAAAAAGACTACCAAGCAATTGTTGGAAGAATAGAAGTTTATGGCGAATGCTATATAAGGCTAAGCAAAGAGAGATAATATGATTTCATTCAAAAGTTGGCTGGAAATAAATGAAGCGAGAGATCAAAGCGGCGCAGCCATGCAGGCTAGTTCTTCTGCCGCCAGAGATATTGGAAGAAACGCCAACGACGTCATTAAATGTTTATTACAAAAAATCAAAGGCTGGAATATAAAACTTACTCCAATTAACAGTAAAGAAGATGTTGAAGATAAAGTTGACGGATGGTTCACTGACGGCCCATACCAATCAAAAAGTGTACAAATCATCAGAAGAATAGCTGCAAGAGCTAAAGATGATTATGCAATTCAAATAGTAAGCAAACGATATGATGACAGCGAATTCTTCCGAACCCAACTCGACGAGCTAATTAAAAACTTCGGCTCAAAACTAACTGCCGAGGCTGAAATACACATAATGCTCAATGCCGATGATGATAATATTTTCTTGGCAACCATTCAGGACATAAGGAAAGCGGTATTTGCAGCTGTTGACCAAATGAAATATGATCCAAGATTCAGAGGAACATTCAAATTCGATAGACGATCATACGTGGCCAGAAATGGTGTAAACATAAGAATAGCTCAATCAAAAGAAGGCTTTAGCATACTTGCATACGTTCCCGCCGCCTTGGTTGCAACTGAAAATATTCCAGTAAAAGCAGAACAATTGAGTGATTGCGAGAAGCCACACTTCACACAAGCAATTATTCCAACAAATTTAGTTAAAACTGATATGCAAATAGCCGCTGATGATGCAAAAGAAAAAGGGCTTGGTATAATACAAATAAAAAGCTCCAATCCCAAAAATA
>Ga0075473_10000392_pt1 | contig 18316 bp, 33 predicted proteins | sample DEB19_08_DNA_FD_76340 | JGI IMG/M metagenome (GOLD analysis project Ga0075473, IMG submission 76340) | Aqueous microbial communities from the Delaware River and Bay under freshwater to marine salinity gradient to study organic matter... | ecosystem: Environmental > Aquatic > Marine > Coastal ... | reverse complement strand
CTGAACTAGCGCCTTAAGACCTTCAGAGCCTTCATTGCTAGGTAGTTCTATTAAATTGTTATCTTGGAATCTTCCATCTCTAAGAGAGCCGAAAAGGCTTGCCATAGAAGCCACACCAAAGTTAGTATCCCACTTATTCCTACCAGTAAAGTGAGAGTTGAGTTGGCAGCCGTACATTGACAGCCAGTTTCGCAGTTCGTCGTCAAGGGCGTAGGCTTTCTGGTGAGCGTTAATTTCAATACGTAGTTCTTGTGGTTTATATCGTTGTACCCAGTCCTCAATCAAGTATCTGATTTTCATAGGAGTTGGGTCAACCATATTAACGCAATCAAGAATATAAATCATTGAGTCAACCTTGTTATAGGTTGCTATAACTGCTGCTGTGTTGCCCGTCATTGCTGGGTCAAGCCCTATAACGGTATACCCCTCGAGGTGTTGTGGATGACCTGGAGCACCTGGTTTAAGCGGTCCGCGCTTTCGCATACCGTTGACACATCCTGCAACTGCTGCTGGCGCAAAGATTGCGTCTTCAACGACGTCTTCTTGCTGATAGACCATAGCCCATACAGAGGGAGCAACTTCGCTTCTTCTTGTGAAGAGAGCGCCTCCATCCCACTTGGGGTATAGTCCTTGTTCATCAGGTTCATCATTCTCGCCTTCAGGGCGGTCTGTTTTTGCCCACAACGTTTTCCAGTTGGCAGGCTTTTCATCAAACTCTAAAACGGCTGGCATCGCACAATAAGTGAAAGGCGATTTACCACCAGTCCAGTTAGAGCCGTCCCGTATCTGTTTGTATAAATCTACAGGGGCAACACGGGTTCCTACGATAAGGAGTTTCCCGTGTCGTCCCAAACGCGTGATAACTTCTTTTTGAAGCCATTCAATTTGCTTCTCCCACTCGTGGGCATTGGAGTTCATCACGACATCATCGAGGATAATCAGGTCGGCACGTGCGCCGTAAATCTGGGAGCCAAAACCTAAGGCTTGAACCGTAGGGTCTTTCTCACCAGAATCTCGACCTGAGCCAAGATAAATCATATCGGCGGACCACGTAGGCGAGTCCGCCTTATAGCCACCATTAGGACCGAAAGCGGTCTGGAGTTTAATCCAGGACGGATGGCTTAGTCTGGTCTTGATGGCTGAGAGGAACTTACGCGCCATACCCTGGGTCTTGGAGACCAAGATGATTCTGATGTTAGGGTTGGTGGCAATTCGGTAGGTGACGTAGTTGATGGTCAGTACCGTGCTCTTGGCGTGTTCAGGGGGCACGTTAATCAGAACTCGGTTATGCGCCCCTGGTTCGAATATCATAGACGGGTGTAGCCAGGATGGCTCCCGTCCCTCAAGTAAATCTATCCAGGTTCTTTGGTGAGGAAAAATCTTAGTGTCAAGGAACTCTTGCGAGAATTGTTCGAAGGAAATATCCTTGAGGTTGGCTAGGTCAGCCTTGACCCCTTTGCCTGAAAGGCGGGCTTTGTCAGAACGTTCTTTGAATTCAGGGTCAGCCATTACCCATTGGCGGAAGGTAACTTCATTTCGGTTGACCGACTCCATAGCCGCCTTGATGGTGCTACCTTGGCTCAGTTGATGAAGGACGCGCTCCTGGGCTTCGCCCTTTGGGATGTCAACTTTTCCCGATTTTCGTCCCATCAGTTACCCCCGTTAAAACTTAGAATAAACGCCCCTTGGTAAACGGTCAGAATACGGGCACCTGATATATATTATATATAATTATATATATTATATATAGTCGCGTAGCCCGCAAGAGGCGGAGCGACGCTCCGTATAGATATATAAATATCTATACATATAAGATAACCTGTTCAAATCGGAAAACCGAACAGGTTTTCGGTAAGTATTTTTATATCCAGTCCTTTTTGCGCCCTTTGGGCTACAAAAGTCCTGTTCAGTAGGTTATAGGGCGAATATAACAGAAATATTTTGGGTGACCATATATACATATATACGACCAATTTTAACTAATGCGGGGTCAAACCGCCTTGTGCGGTGGCTTCCTCTAAGCAGACTCACTTACCCGAGAAGGTCTTCTCTTTTCTTAAGGCATAAAGGAATTATCGACATATATATAAATCGACTTTTCTAGGTAATAATCAGAATTTCTAGCAGGTCTTCGAAGGATACGGAGGAGATGACTATCCCCCCGTGACATCCCGCAGGGTAGGGCGGGCGGGCATAATTGAAGAATGATTCTAGAATTGTTGAAAGTTCAACTAATCAGGGGGAAGAGTGAGGGAAAATCTATCGAACACCTGTTCGGGTAATAATGTGACGCAACTCACTAAAATCAAGGGGGCTAGATTCTTGACGGGTTAGGGCTTAAGGCGTAAAATCGCGCCCATCGGCAGGCACACCGCCCGCCACTAAGACAGGAGAAGAAAATGAAGAAAATCAAGACAGTCGGAGACTATGTAAAGAATCTAAATGACGGCGCCTGTACAGAATGCGGACGCAAAGTCGGAAAGAATCCTCTTTACGTCCACGTCTCAACATCGGGGAAAATCCTCCCTCTCGATTTGGATTCAAAAGAATCTCAAGGCTGTTGGGCGGTAGGCTCGGAATGTGCCAAAGGTTTTGACCCAAGCGTATTGACTAGAATATAGTCGAAACCGCCCGCGAGGGCGGTCTAGGGCGGGCTAGCCTCCCCCTACTGATGAGACAGGCTAAGGAAAGACAGGAGAAAGATGACTAATTGGAAATGCCCCCGCTGCGGGCTAGAATTAGACCGCGCAAACGAATGGGAGATGCTCGAGGTTTTACCAAATCACCTAGAAAGACACGAGACAGGAGAAAAGAACTAATGAACACCGCAACACTAGAAAAGTCCGAGAGACTTTCAACAATAGCAACAGCCCTAGAGAATGCTCACGAGATTATTCGAGAGAAAACAGGCGCCCCCCGCGCCACTATCCTAGTTACCCGTAAGACGGGGCGGACTATGGGACACTTTACTCACGCGAAGATTTGGAAGGCGGGAGAAGAGAACTTTCACGAGATAATGATTAGCGCGAACTATTTCGAGCGAGGCGCACGCGCCGTGCTCGGAACTCTTCTACACGAGACCGCACACTCACTAGACCTACAAGCGGGCATTCAAGGCGTCACGGGCGACGGCTACCATAATAAGAAATTCAAGGCTACAGCGGAGGCGCTCGGTCTCACCATCACGCAGGCGCAGGGTATCGGGTGGAGCGTGACCGATGTGAGCGATGAGTGCGCCGAGCGGTGGGCGGAGGCTTTAGCCCTCATCGAGAATGCCCTCTCACTTATGGCAGACACCGAGCAAGCGGGCAAAACGCGAGGACGCAACAAGAACCTCAAATCTGCCCGCTGCGGCTGCGGTGGCGTGATTCGCCTCTCGGCGTCGGTTCTTGAAAAGTGCGCCCCAAAGTGCGACAATTGCGGAGAATACTTCCGAGCATAAGGCGAAACCTAGCCCCGAGAAATCGGGGCGAAGGTCTCGGGGTAAGTGCCCCGACTGATGAGCCTAAAAAACTTTCAGACTTAAGACAGGAGAAAAATAAAATGAACACAGTCTCAAACAAAATCGAGCAATTTCTTAATTGGGATTCCTCTCTCTTCCCTCTAGCCTTCGCCTCGCTAGGGCTAGCACTCACCGCCGTCGTGGTCTTCATCTCTTCAGTAGTGGGCGCATAATGAGCACCTTCCTAAATCTAGAAATGAACTCCTACGAAATCTCTCTCGAGACCGCTCAATTTGATTTCTATTTGACTTGGACGGGGCTACTTATTGGAGCCCTCATCGTGGCAGGGTTACGAGCGAGGAAGGTAATCAAGACCAAGAAAACTAAGTGAGGCAACTCACAGCCCCGCACTCTTGACAGGGAGCGAATGGAGCGAGACCATAGCGGGGCACGAGGCGGAAAGTATCCGCCCAAGTAAGACAGGAGAAAACAAAGTGAGCACACTAGCACAAGTCCAAGCGGACACAATAAGCGACGAGGTAAAGCGTTTAGTTATCGCCGACCAATTCGCAACCGAATGGCTACTCGTGACGGAGAATGACCGCGACTCATACGAGCAACTCAGAGAGAGCGCACAGGAGGCGGATAATATCGTGGCACTCTCGGAGGTATTGCGCGAAGAGTGGGAAAACCTAGCCGAGCAAGTGACCGAACTCGTCCGCGATAGAATTGGCGAGACTGCTTCACTCTTCATCGCTCAAATGCTACAAGGTCAGGGTTCTTTGCCCTTCGATATTATCGCAAGACAAACACTCGACAACTTCAAAAACTAATTACTTAAGACAGGAGAAAAGTAATGAACGACAGCGATACAGTTACGACGCTTGAAGAATACGCGAAAAATAAAACAAAAGTGCGTGTGACTTTCGCAAGTGGAAGAAAAAAGTGGGGGTGGATACACCTTTGGCAGGGTAAGTATTGGCTCACAAGGGGCAACCGCGTGGGCTTCTCAATGGACACCGCTATAACAGTTGAAGAAATAAAATAATCTAACTACTTAAGACAGGAGAAATGTAAATGAAAACCGAAACAATGCCCAAGAGTATCACCGCGATGAAAGCGTTCACCTATTCCGTCGAGGAAATTGTGGACGATATGGCAAGCGATAACGACGTTAGCCCCGAAGAGATTACTCTTGAGATGGTAATTGACAGAATAAAAGCGTGGGCTTCAGAAGACCTAGCAACCTCAAGAAACGACCTAACTATCTACCGCGACCAAGACGGAAACGAGGTAGAACTATGACTCCAATATGCGGCGACTGCCTAGCACCTTTGGCAGAGTGTAGCCATTCTTACATCTTAAGACAGAAGAAAGAGAGGACGAGCAAGTGAAAGAACTCAAAGAACTAGACGAGGTTATGACTTCCCTTTGGTGGCAATATGAAATTAGCGATGAAGCAAAACTATGGTGGAATGATTTAGTATCTAAACTAATGAAAGAGGAGGAAAGTAATGCCTAAACAACGAGAGTGTGAGGTCTGCTGGGCAGGCAAGGAAGGCTACGACAAGGAAACACCCTTGTACAAGTATAAAGGCTCTATCTATTGCGAGCAAGATTTAGACCGCGCCATCACGGAAGGGTGGCACAATGTCTAAAGAACCTTTCTGTCTATGCGCCTTCTGTAATTGTGATTACGATTTACAGGACTACCAACCGAGCGAGATTATTTGCGGGGCTTGTGTCTCTCAATGCTACGAAACAAGGGACGCGGAGGTGCCTACAAATGTCTAAATGCTACGGGTGTGGTGAGGGCTACGAATATTCAGCCCTTAACTACGAACTAATGTGCGAAGAATGTGAGAAAGAAACTAATGCCTAAATGTGGATTATGCGGGGGTCTTATCTCTCGCACTCTCATACCTCACGGAGTAATCTGCGAGGACGATACAAAAGCAAACAAACTTAACGACTTAAGACAGGAGAATAACAATGAGTAAATGGATAGTAATAACTGAAGTGGAAAGCGAGATAGACCCCGCTCTCTTTAACTATGTAAATGGCACTACCTTAATTTCATCACACCTCAAGGAGGAAAACTAATAATGGAAACACTGAAAGAAATCTTGACAGGCATACACTTAGGCGGTATCTTCGCACTACTACAAGTTACCTTGTATGTCTTCATTCTGTTCGCTGTTGCCGTCCTTTCGTGGTGGCTGGCGATAGTACTGAGCGACCTAAAGAAACGATTCACTAAGACAGGAGTGCGAAAATGACTAGGTTAGAACTAGTTGATTACGGAATATGGAAACTGAACGGAACTTATCAACTAGAATTATGGACTACTAAAGGTCTAGAAATACATATCACTAAAACAAAACAAGAAGCAATGGACTTAATCAGACTTAAGACAGGAGTGCGAAAAACAAAATGACTAAAACGAAAACCCGCTTGTCTACTACAGAAAGAAATGAAATTCTAAAAAAAATTGTGGACTTTGCTAGAACAAAATCTATTGAAGGCTACGATTACCCTTACGCTTTTGGATATATTAGCGTAGTATTAACAGACGAACAACTATTAGACTTAGAAAGAGGACTAGAATGAAAGTAAGAAACTTTATCGCATACCTTAACCGCAACTATTCCCCAGACCAAGAAATTATGGGGTTCGCTATCGGTTCAGAGTTCAAAGAAATGAAAGCCGAACTATGGGAACAAGCCGTAGAAATATGGGACGACGAAGATGTCCGAGCAACTTTCCAAGACTACATCAACGACATCATCATTGACGCAGAGATTCAACTCTATCAGCGAGACCGAGCAGAGGAGGCTGTGGATTCCTACCTAGCAGACCTAGCAGAGAAGGAGTTCAACAGTGAGAACGCATAGGGTTACTTACGAATTAAAGGGAGTTCGCATTATAGATGTGACTACAAAGGGCGAACTTCCTGAGAATTGGGACAGTCTTAAGACAGAAGAACAAGACGAATGGCTATATGAACATCAAGAATTCTCGGTGCTACACACCGAAGACATTGACTATGGCAAGGCGCAGTCAATCATAGAACTACGGCGCGACTTACGGGTGGTGTCATAGTGTTACAAGATACCTACGCCCTGCCCCCTGAGTGGCACGAGCAAGCAGCGTGCGCTAATCACCCCGACCCTGAACTGTGGTGGTATAAGTCTTTCAAGCACGACGACGAACGCAAACTTCAAATCCTAAGAATGATAGAGGCTGTCTCAATATGTAACGACTGTCCCGTGCGTGAATTATGTCTTAAGCAAGGACTCGAAGATGAGAACTTACACGGCGGTTCTATATGGGGCGGGCTTATGAACTATGAAAGACGGGTTATGTTAGGCAAGCCAAGTAAAGACTCTTTCAAAGACGAGTGGAATTTGGTTAGGCAAGTGAGGGCGAAAGTTGCTAGAGTGTCCTAATGAAACGACGACTTCTTGTGGGTGCGGTGGCTGGTGTAGTTCTTGTAGTCTCAGCCCCGCCCCTTCTTCCCCCAATACTCAAGTCAAAACCGCAAGTCAAAGAGCGGACACAAGCAACAATGGCAGAGAAGAAAGCCAATAAAGCACTAGCCAAGCAGTATGCTTGGGCAGGTTACGGGTGGCGTGGTATGGAATGGAGATGTCTTGATTATATCTTTACTAAGGAGGCTCGCTACGACCATCTTGCCAAGAACAGGCAAGGCTCATCGGCATTTGGTATTGGTCAAAGGCTTAAGGAAACTAGCAAAGACCCCGCAATACAAATCCTTCACGCCTACAAATATATCCAACATAGATACGAAACACCCTGTAAAGCAATGAAGTATCACTTAAGACATAATCATTACTGATGCTAGACTTACGCGGAGAACCGATTACAGTCTGCCTATGTGGCAGTAAGATGTGGATTATTACAGTTGTATGGGACGAGGAGACTCGAACTGTAGGCTGGTATGACTTAAGACAAGAATGTAAATTATGCGGGGCTATTGCCACCGCTCCTACCGAGATAGATTAGGACTATGCCTACATACGAATACAGATGTGAAGAGTGCCTAGCACATCAAGAAACGCAGATTCATTTTGAAGTTGGACCCGAATGCCCTGTGTGTTATCGAACTATGAAGAGAGTGTGGTCTGCTCCTGGAATACAGTTTAAGGGAACTGGATTCTATAAAACAGATAACCGCTAGTCTTCTTCTTCCTCTTCTTTATCGGGATAATCGTAATCGGGAAATGGTCTGAAGCCTCCAAGTTTTCTGATAAGTCTATTGACTGCCCGCTTGTGGCGCATACGAGCAGCATCCTCAGAGCCAAGTGCTAATAGATTTGCTATCTCTTTGAAGTCCATAGCCTCAGCGTGACGCATAAATAAAATTCTTCTATCGTCTTTGCCTAACTTCCAATAGACATAATCTATCTCGACCATCATAGCCATCAAGTTGCCACCTTCAGAGGGCGCAGACGGGCGACCAACCCTACCGAGATTAAGTTTATGGGCTACATTAAATTCACTTCTTAAGACTGGAGTGAGCAAGGCTTCAACGATTTCATTGTTGTAATAGTAAACATCAGATACATCGTAACCCACAGATTTAGCCTTCCATTTCTGACAGTAATCTAAAGCCTGATTACGCAGGCTACGATAGAGAAGATTCTTAGCATCCTTATCTCCCTTTGCTTCCCACTCTTTAAGTTTATTAGGATGCTCAGAGAACCACATCCATAACACTTGTGTTAAGTCTTCAATGTCAACCATATCAAACTTGCGAGAGTATTCTAGGGCTACATTATCAACAATAAAATCCCATCTCTGTATCTCAAACCAACTCATAATAACTTTGTCCCTAACTTTACGTTAAGAAGTCCTACTTTCTTTAATCTATTGTTGTTGTTAGCAAACTCGGTGGTAGTGGGCAACCATTTGTCGTGCCAACCTAAATCAATTTCAGCCTTAAGTATAGAATCAAGGTCAAAAAAATAGACCCCTTGCGGGGTGTAGTTTACATAGCAAGGAGTATAAGATAACTTTCCTGCTTCAGTGATAAGGAAATCAAACTTATACTTCTCGATAATCAAGTCGTCGTAATGAGTCTTTCGTGACTTAAGTTCTATAAATAACTTGTACTCATCTGACTGACAGTCGAACCCATCGAACTCAGATTCAGAACGAACGAGGTCGGGATAGAACTTCTCCTTCATCCATTCAAAGAGTTCTTGTTCTCTCACTTCTCACTGTCCCATTGTTGTCTTAAGACTAGAAGACCTATGATTGCGTAGTTTGCCAAATCCTTAAAGGAGTCTTCGAGCGATTCGTATTGTGGATTGTAGATTCCTTTATCAACAAGGTTATTAATACGGGCAATCTTGTCGTGCATACGAACTCGAAGTCCATTGATAGGACCACCTGGCGATTGGCTAATGTTCTTTGGACCGTAATCAAGGTGCTTGTTAATGAGCAATGCTTCGAGTTCATTGAAGGTATTCTCTACGTTCTTGATGAAAGTATCGGAACTGTTATTGTCACGATGAGACTTTGGTTCTTTAAGTTTGTGGACGTAACTTTGTAGCCCATCCCTGTTAGGTGACTTATAATCTGCCATACTTCTTCACGCTCCGCCTTCGTCAGGTTCATTTGGTTTGCTTTCTTCTAGTAACTTCTTAAGACTTGAATCAAACTTCAACATCTCGGAACCTACCACAACTTCCTCAATGAGTTCATCAAGTACCTCACTACCAGATTCAGCAGCATAAAGTGTAACATATGTAGATTGTGTTATTTGTCTGATTTGCTCTGGTTGTTCGGCGTGTTCATAAAGGAATCTTAGTAGGCTACCCACCAATAACTTGACCCCATTGGGCAGGACTATGTACGGGTCGAACTCATCGCCGTCTTCTAGGTGATGGTCTACCATTTCAAATGCCGTATCGAAGTGTTCGCCACAGCCGTCGCAGTAGAGGTCGTCGTCATCCATCATTCAATCTTCTGTCTAATTGCTTCCGCCCCATTGCTCGTATAGAACGAGTTAACATCTTCTCCATCGGGGAATCCGACGACAGTAACAGGGAGTTCCCTAGCAAGACTGTTGGCAAATTCTTTTCCTGGTTGGTCGCCATCAGCGAAGACAAATACTCTTTCGAAATCGGCAAGGAGTCTTGTGTAATGCTTCTTCCAACTGTTCGCCCCTGGTACACCAACGCAAGGAATACCAACACAACGAGACATAGTAAGAGTGTCCAACTCACCTTCACATACACCAATGAAATCACCAGCCCGCTCAATATCGAGAACGTTATACATCTTAGTATCAGCCCCAGTGAGTCCCATATACTTAGGCTCAACCGCAGGATTGAGAGAGCGGAAACGTAAATCCACAACACCAGACTTAGTAACATAAGGGATACTCAACCTACCTTGATACGCCTCGTGACCTACCTCAGGCTCTACGACTACGCCTAATTGCGCCAGCCGTGCTACTTCCAGAGGTATTCCTCTGCTTGCTAGGTAGTCTTGCGCCAGAGAGATGTTTGCCGCGTACCGCTCCGTTGCCTTGCCCAGTAATTCCTTCTGCAATGCGCTTTGCTTCATTGATATTCACGTTCTCCTGTCTTGATATTATTTGTAAACTATTTCCCTGCACTCCGCAGGCGAAACAGATGAAGATGTTTTTGTCGAGGTTGGCACTACCACTTTGATGAGTGTCTGAGTGGAAAGGGCAACGGAGATTAACTTGCCCGTGTGTTGCTCGTAGATTCGCTCCATAGTGACGGAGCACTTCTCCGATACTAGGTAAGTCATTTACTTCCTCTCTTCGAGCCATTGTTCTAAGTCCTGTAGTACCCAAGCCTTATTCACCCCGTGATTGCGTCGCTTAATTATGACGTAAGACGCAGGAGTATATGGCAATCCTCTTGCCTTAGCGTAGTTATCTGCCTCAACTTGAGCCTCAGCCCAGAACTCAGGCAGGTCTAACTTCTTTCTATTCTTCAGTTCTAATATGTAAGTCTTGCCAGCAACGATAGCAACAAGGTCGCCTTCGTCTTTAGCCCCAGCCTTAGTGAGTCGTTCGCATATAGCACCAGCAGAGCGAAGCCATTTCATTACATCGGTCTCGAACTGTGCGCCCTTGCGCCCGTTGGGATTAGCCATTAGTAAGCACTCTTATCTTTCTCTAGTATTCTGATAGCCCAATCAAGACCATCAGTTATACCTTGAGTGTACTCATCTTTGACTGGAACTTTAGCATCATCCATCTTCTTAATACACTTGGCTATATGTCTTAAGTATTCAGACTGCGCCATCTCTTTGGCGTGAATCTCTAAGTAATCGTCATCCATTATTAGTCCTATGCGTTCTCTGGTATGTCTTCGATGTACATATATTCAGGATTGAAGGCTAGCCACGCGTTAAGATTCGCGTTAGCATCCGCTCTACCATACCTGTTTTTGACTGGTGCAACTGCCATAGCAGTTCCGACAACTCCGAGAGTGCAGATAAGCGCTGGGAGTTGAGCCACCTTTCCTTGGAGTGCCGACCTTGGTTGGCAAGGTTTGCCTTCCACAGCCTCCGATGTATGATGTAGTACGACAATCGCAGCATTAGTCGCTCGAGCAAGATACTTCAACTCCTTCATAATCGCTCGCATAGATGCGAACTCTTCGCCACCGTCAGTGGCTACGTCCATTAAGTTATCTACAAAGATAGCCACAGGCGGGCAACCCCATAGTTCTTCGAAGGCTTGTACCTCTTCGTCAATATCAACAAGGCTAGGGCTTGACTCAAAAGACCATACGATATGACTGCTCCTGCTGAGCGTTGCCTTAGTCCAACCTAAATCATTCTGTAATAGATACTCAACATCACTCTGATTCTTACCGCTAATCATTGACGCTAGGCGCATAGCCATAGTATGTGCGTTGGTATCTGCTGAGATGTAGAGCGTAGGAACTTTCATCTTAAGTGCTAATGCCAGAGCAAGTGTTGACTTACCTACACCTGGAGTTCCTGCCATCATAGAGACTTCTGCTCTGCGAAATATAATCTTGTTAGATTCAAATGCTTTGAACACAGCGGGCAACGGTTCACCGCCGATGTCAGTTCTTCCGACTGACCTTACTAAAGTTTTCATATTGCTCCTGTCTTAAGGTGAAACCACCCGCCACCTTCCCCGATTAGCGAGTGGTTCCATTGTCCCCGATAAGTAGTTAGTTAACGGGTTTGCACTGGTCTGCACCCTGTGGTTGAGGGCAAGACCAGAACGCGTATGGTTGTCCATTCTTTTTACTTACGCCACTTCGGAATACTCGCGGTCCGTGAATACAGGTAGGGGATGCTTGCTTTGCCTGGTCTGGAACGGAGGAGACTTTGGGCGTTGTGACGGGAGTTGAAGAAGGTGTCTCCAAAGGGGCTGTGTTGTACGCAGCACCTAGCATCCTTCCTGTTGCAGCAATCTGAGTTGAGTAATCAGAGATTCCCTCAAGCAGAACGCTTAATTCATCAGCGGTATTGGCGCGAATGTTAATCATATCGCCAGCACCTGTCTTATAGGAAACCTGTAGTTTCCAATCGTCGTTGTTCATTGTTTCTCTTTCGTAAATGTGCAGTGTTCTGTGAGTCCACAGTAACTGCAACTGGATAAGTTAGGGAGAAATATACCAGCCTTGCGAGCCTTGTCGAAACCCGACACAAGATACTCAAGCATATCTAGGGTATATCTACTCAGGTCAATCATCTCTCCTGTCCCAGATTCTCTGGACATCCAGTAGTTACCTTGATTGACTTTCACACCAAGCATCATCTCAATCCCGACTTTGTAGAAGCCAAGTTGTAAGTCAGATGTTGGTCGTCTTGATGATGTCTTAAGGTCAACGATAACAAGTTCACCGTTAACCTCAAAGACTCTATCAATCACCATCTTCACAGGCACGTCTGCAATGATGGGATTGAGTTCTAGTTCGATGGCTTTAGCACCCTGCGGTGTGCGCCATATCTTCCAGTTAGTGTTGGACTTGCGCCACGAGATGTAGTTATCCACCCATTGTGGACCCATCTCATTCCACCAAATAGCATCTTCCTTATTCGGGTTAGCCTTGGTTGCTCGTCCCGCCACTCTTGCTTTGGCTAAATCTAAATCCTTGGTTTCTTTCTTCCAGGCATCTGCCCATAGTTGATTAGTCATTGGCTAAGTCCCACTCTTCGGTTGCTGCGTGGAATGCTCGACCGCCTGCAGACCAGATACTAGGTTCCTCAGGTACTTGTAGTAGACGACCTAGGTAATACTGATACCCACAGGTCAGGTAAGTTGTGAATGCCGAGTAAGATATATGGGCTGGTAATTGATAGCCCTGTAATTGAATCACTTGTTTCTCCTGTCTGAATTAGTTACATAGCCCTTTTATGGAGGACAGGAGAGTACTCGACATATCGGGGCTATGTAATATTAAGTTATATTATAATATATATTATATATATTATATAAGGGGCTTCGCCCCTATATATTATATATATTATCTATTATAGATTAATTATACACTGACTGTCAAAGTTTTTGTCAAATCAGACACGCCGATAAAAAGAAAAAGAACCCCCTATCCCAAGGTAATTACCTCAGGTAGGGGGTCTTTGTGTCTCTAATCGCCTTATACGGCGTTTTAAGGGCTACTCTGCGCCTCTGCCAAACTCCTTTGCAGATGGGTCGAGCCACTTAAGTACTGGTCCGAGGAACCCTGCGAGGGCTGCCATTCCGAGAGTCTTAAGGTCGGTCTCGCCCGCTAGGTAGAGTGCGATTGCAGCGGAGGCTGCAGCACGGAACCAGGTCAGCGATACTTGCTTTAGTGCTTCCATTTATTTTGCCTTTCTTTTAGGATTGTGAACCTTGCAGCAGGTGCACACAGGTACCACAATGGTACCTGTTGCTACCTTCTTCTTGGGCTGTGGCTGTAGTTTAGCCATAACCTGATTCACAATCTTGGGTTGATTCATCCACCAGAACCAAGGGCTAGTGTCATTAGCCATATCAGGGTTGATAGAAATATGAAGATGCTTAACGTGAGGGTTGTTACCAGTGTAAGGACGATTGCCACGCTTAGCATACTGGCGCGACCAAATTTTTTTATTGAAGATAAGGTAGGAAACCCGCTCATCCTCTTTAAGTTTCTCGAATATCTGGGCACAGTCAACCCCATTCTCGGGGTCGTGTGTCAAGTCAACAGCAAGACCCGTGTTGTGGTCCGAATTCGGACTCTGTTTTTGATGTGCCACAGAGGGCAACAATCCGTCGGACAGTTTCTTGCGCTTCGGAAACAATGCTGTCGCCTGACGTAGAACAGCAATAGCAGCAGGCGTGGCTTTCTTGGCTACAGGTTTCATTCATTTCCTCAATGCTTCCTTAACTAATTCTGTGAGTAAATCTACTTTGTCTTCTAAGGCGTTGACTTTATCCTTAAGACTTGAACCGCCATTGGGCTTAAGTTCCGACAGATAATGTTTAGTTAGATGCTTGACACCCATTGCCAGTGCGGTTACAAGGGTGGTTACGGATACGGCTAATCCAGCCCAATCAGCAGGAGACATAGTTTATACGGTCCTTATTGTAATCTCAAGAACACCGCCGTAACCAGAGAAGCCTCGGTCAGGTGGTGTCATACGGGTAAATGAAATTTGTTCTATGACGCATTGACGTGACTCACCTGTGGTGAGGTCTTGCCACGTTACTACGTCACCATTTTCTTCGATAGTCTCTAGTCTGGATAATCTATCGAAAGCCCTACCTTCATACCCGACTAAGACGTTGTATCTATCAGTCTCTACGTCGAAGCAGTAGACAGGGAATCTTATGATTCGTTGGCGAGGTGTTGCAATTGTCGCCTTGATTTGGTAGCCCTCAAATACTGGACCTTTAGTCGTATCGGTTGCATCTCTGTACAAGATGAACTTATAGGCTAGGTATTCCTGAGCATCGAATGGCTGCGTTGTTGTTACCTCAACAGGAGGAACAGTTGCGTCGTAAGAAATAATGTCGTACTCAGTACCTGCGGCGTCAACAGTTTCTAGCGTCATAGAGCCGTAGTTAAATGAACCTCGCCCTATAAGACGCTTAAAGTTCTTAGGCTCTAATGTGTTATATCGGATATAGCCTGTGGTTAGGTATCCGCTTACTGCCTTTTCTGTTGCGCTCTCCAGGTAGACATAACCAGGAACATTGGCAATAGCAGTAGAGGCTGTGACTGCGGTAGATGCTACGTTTGATGCAGTCTTAGCATATGAGAATGTGGTTGTCGTTGCTGCGGTTACAGTGAATGCAGATGTGCTTGAGTTAAATGTGCTGTCTACACCCTGAACCCAGACCAAATCTCCAGTCTCAAGACCGTGTGCAGATGCTGTGGTAAGGGTAGCAACGTTGCTTGTAAGTTGCTTATTGGTAATTGTTCCGCCTACAGTGTTGGCTGTAGAGCAGAATAGAAGTTGGTCGGTACCATTGGCAAAGGCAACGGATGTAGTCTGGTGACCTAAAGAACTACCATAGTAAATATCATTTGCGTAAGCAAAGACTAGTGGTTCTAATTGTTGGCTTAAGTCTAAACGAATTAATCCAGGATAGCCACCAACGCCCGCTGTTGCCCAAACATAGTGGTCGCGGGAGCAGAAGTCATACACAGGTTGGTCGGTCTCCACGATTAGTGGACCGTAGTTAATCGAACCATCAACATCAGATACTGTTGCTACACGGATACCTTTGTTGGTTCCAATGACCATATAGCCAAGGTAGTAATGAATCTTATGTACAACTTCGCCCACTGGGAACTCTGCTGCAACAACAGCCTGAGTCAGAGTAGGCATTAATCCTGCTGCTGACAGAGTGAACTTCAAGATTGTTGATTGAATGCCGTTGTATCCAGCAACATAGATAGCAGCACCTGAGGCTGCGATACTGGTATAGACGTGAGATGAAGATGGATGTGTGTAGACTGCAGTAGGTAATGATGTTGCATTAGTAGCAAACTCGAAGACCTTGTTGTTGACGCACATAACGATACGTTCTTTGACGAACTCCATTACTGCGTTGTTTACAACAATGCTACTGCTATTGAACATCGGTGTAGCAGTTGTGGCAGATGTGCCAGTTAAAGGTTTGCTATAGAGTTGAGTCTTATCTACACCTGAGTCAAGTATTCGAGTAACCCAATAGGCAGTAGTACCATCGTCACATATAGCGTAAACAGGATAATCGCCATTAGCGTTGTAGTCAATAAAGTGCGTAACAGTCCCCGCAGTATCAATCTTATCAACGTCATATTCGTCCTTAAGTAATACTCCCTCAGTATTGTTCCACTTGATAGAACTCATCTTCTGGTTCTTGCGACCATTAGTATTGATTGCACCAGTGACAGTGTGGGTTTGGCTGACTGAGTTTAATAGAGTTACCTCGCCCTGAGTCCAGACATCTACGTTACGGCTATCGGCAAAGCGATAAGCGCCCTCGTTAGATACTAAAGCAGGGTCAAAAAAAGTAATCCCCGCTCCGTTATGGAACGAGGATTGACTTCTAATCCACCAGCCTGTGAGGCTTTGCTCGCCAGGCTCGGTCTGATTATCAAATTGTTCTTTACGGAAAGGAGCGGTCTGTCTAATGTAAGGACGTCCATCGCTGATTGCGTAGATGAAGGGTTGCCCACCAAGTGCCACATCGTAGGCAATATCGGTGTTAACCCAGACAGATGTATCAGTTAGTACACCAACATCAACGGCAATCGCACGCGAGGCGCGACCTTCGGTTATATCCCGACCACTCATATTACCTCCTGTGTTATAATGACTTGTGAAAATTTGTTCAAAGTGTAAAGAATTAAAACCTTTATCTGAATATTATAAAAATATTAGAAAAGGAAGAAAAGTAAAAGAAGAATCACATTGCAAATCTTGTTCTTCTGCTCGCAAAAAAAGATATAGGCTAGAAAATAAAGAACTTATTCGTGCTCAAAACAAACGCAGAAATCCTGGATGGGATATAAATAGATACAATCTATTGCTAGAGCAACAAGGTAATCGTTGTGCTATTTGCAAAACGGATAAACCTGGTCTGTCTGACTGGTCTTGCGACCACAATCATACAACCTTGCAACCAAGAGGTTTGCTCTGCGTTCAGTGCAACGCTGGACTGGGATACTTCAAGGATAACCCAGAGTATCTCCAGTCAGCGATTGACTACTTAAAACATTACTCCTAGCCTTGTTGTTCTTCTTTAAGTTTATCTTTCAAATGTTGATGTGCCCAGTACAATGCGTAGTAGTCATAGTCAAGTGAGAATCTCTTGATGTGTTTGACTAGGGCACCAGTGTGTGCGTGAAGCGGAATGCCAGCCTTCTTCATACGACGGAAGAAGATAATATCTTCACCAATAAAGTGGTCGTCGTTCCCATCGCCTGTCTCTGTGAACATACCCTTACCAGGGTTAGCCTCACGGATTTTAGGAATGATTGACTTGTGCATTAAGACAAAACCAAAACCAGCATTGTCAATCTGGATTACTTCATTGTCAGGTAGCGGGTGTATGTACTGTACTTGAAACTCTGAGATGTCGTTAAAGAGTACGGGGAATGGGCGCATTAGGCTGCCCTCATTCTCCTTAGAGATGAAGTACACACCGCTAACAACAGGACGGTTAATCTTGTCTGCTGTCTTCCAGAGTTTAGCCATTGACTCTAGGTTCAGTACTATGTCTGAATCTACCCAGAGTAGCCAGTCTGTCTTAATCTTGTCTGCCCAATGGTCAAAGAGTACTTGGCGTTGTCTGCCAATCTGATTGCCTTGGACTCGGATACTGGTGTGAATGGGCATACCGTTGGCTGGACCAGCAAGTACTGCTGTCATCAACCCTTCGGTAAACTTACCGTCGGTAGTACCGTTGTCACACCAGCCAATTGCTACTGTATCTGACTTGCCTATCATTGTCCCCTACTTTCTATTACTTACCTAGTGCTGCGATTTCATCTGCAGTCAAGCCGAGTGCTGCAAGTTTGGCTTCTGCTGCTGCCTTGGCTTCTGCCTTGGCTTGTGCTGCTGCTTCTTCTTGAGCCTTCTGCTCAGCGTATGCTGCTGCATCTGCTTCCATCTGTGCGATTTCCTCGGCAGTAAGTTCTACTTCAGTAGTAACTCCTGTGGAGCAATCAACTACGAGTTTGGTTGGCATTGTTTTCCTTTCTTATGAGTTCTTGATTCCGTAAAGTGTAGCGGTTGAGTATTGAACAAAGTTCGTGCTATTTTGACTGTAAATTTTTAGAGATGTAATAGCAGAAGTACTGTTCCATATACCAGCAGTAAATCCACCATAAACCCCATCACTTGGTGAGTATGTTTCAGAATGTCCATCTGAACTTAAAGATTTATATGTTGACCCAGCATAATTCGGAATATAAAATTCACCAGTTGCAAAAGCACTAGTTGAAGCATTTGCAGCATTTGCTGAATATATATCCATAAAACTAGTAGGAGATGTTTTAACCGAACTAATGGTACCATCTCTAGTTCTTAGAGATAGACGAGAATAATTAGAACCAGTATCTCCATTAACTCTTAATGCTGGGTCATCAAAGTAATATGGACCACCTGATAAAGTAGTTCTCAATGAATAAACTACTTTTAAGTCGGTGTAAGTAGCAGGTATACTTGTAAAGTCTATGCTGGCAACACTAGTACTGCCAACAGTTACAGTTGATATTGCCTTGTATGTTGTTGGCATTATGTCACGCTGCCTTTATACCGTATAGGGTGAAAGTACAACCAGCACTGTAAGTTCTAGAAGAATCTAATGAAATTTCAATAGAAGTAATAGCAGAAGTACTGCGCCAAAGACCAACTGTTGCTCCA
>Ga0075473_10000388_pt1 | contig 18370 bp, 18 predicted proteins | sample DEB19_08_DNA_FD_76340 | JGI IMG/M metagenome (GOLD analysis project Ga0075473, IMG submission 76340) | Aqueous microbial communities from the Delaware River and Bay under freshwater to marine salinity gradient to study organic matter... | ecosystem: Environmental > Aquatic > Marine > Coastal ... | reverse complement strand
AAGTTAGAATTCGAGTTGGAGATACATCTATTACACACGATGCGGGAGGTCAATTTTTAAGTCCTTCTGCAAATCAAATGAAAGGAAGCTATTATCCTAGATTCTTTTTCGTAAAATTGATACCTGAGCCTCATCTTGACGGAAACGCAACTAGAGATGATAATGATTCTCCTCTTCTGCATGATCATTTAAAGCAAGCAGAATTGTATTTAAATGCTATGAGAGAAGGTTTCGCTTTAGAATCTGGAACTATCGGGGGATCTGGTTGCGCACCTTTAAAGGGTCATTTAACCTCTCCAGATTATACTTATGAACAGTTAATTTTTGAAGCGACTAGTTCAGCAGATTATTATGGAAATGTTTATCCTACTTTAAGCACCTTTTCTTCTAATTATAACGCAAAACCATTGAGACCAGATAATCCAGTTGGATTTGGAGCTATTCCTCAGAATGGAACTTACACAGAACATTATTCTACAATAGCAAAAGCTGTTAATAAATTAACTAGATTTAGAGTTTCAGTGCCTTTAAGTTATTATGGGCGCACTATAACTTATCATAACGAAAAAATTAATGGAACTGAAATTGGTGGAACTTGGATTCTTAAATATGTAGGTGGAAGAAATTCAGTTATTGGACCTTCTTATCAATCTGACGCAACAACTTCTTTGAATCCAGTTATTTCTGCCGAATTTAGTTTAAGAAATAATGATGGAAGTTTAATATCAATATCTGCAAATAAAAGTAGCGGAGTTAGATTTACAGGAACTTATGGAACAACAACGTTAACATCAAGTGGGGGTGTTTGGTATTATTATATATCAAGAACAGATGCAGAAATTATTATAAAACAAGATACTATTTTAATTAATAATGCGTATGATAGAATTTCATCTTTAGTTTCGAATTCTAGTCTTAGCATTCCGATGACTATTCAAAGCAGTAATAATATATCTAAATGGACTGATTTCGGGAAAACTCCTGCTATTGATACTTGTGGTGTTTTTGCATATCCCTATGGAAATGGACCAGAATCAAATACATGGAAAATAGAATATACGGAAAATGTTTTTCCTGAATATTGCTCAATTCAATCTTCAGCTTTAATTCAATCTGATTCATTGCAAATTTATGATCCTACAACTCCAAACTGGGGTTATAGAACATGCTCTTTCCAAGTACCCGGAAAACCAGTAGAAACTTGGCCTGACAATGGTCAAACTTATGGAGGATTTTTATGGACAGCGACGCCAAGTGCTGGATCAACTAAAACTTTTACAGTTCATGAAAATGGATTTAAAATAGTAGCTCCTCCTTTGATTATAGGAGAAGAGGCGCAGCCTTTTATTGTTTAGTATGAGTATTTATATAATTCAAAGTGAAAATGATACAATAGTCGCAGATAGAAATGATTTTATAAATTATTTGAAGAATAAAGATAAAATTGCGACTTCTTCTTTATGCAAAGAATGTAAAATTTTTAATCATGAACAAAAAAAATGCACCCATCCTGCTTTTGGGTGCGAAAGTAATCTCCTAAGAGTTAAACCTTGGGAGAATGGATTAATTTGTCCTAAAAAAGTTAAGCCTTAGAAATTCTATCTACAAGCTCAAAAATTTTAATCTTTGGAATTTCTCCAATAGAGGTAATTTCAGTTGCGTTAGGATAATTTTCTTTAACAAGGCGATTTTTAATCGTCGAGAAAGAGACATTCTTCTCCTTCATGACTTTATCAAGAAGATAAACTGGATCGAAAGCATTCTTTTCCTCTTCCTTGCTCTTTCCAAGCTCTTCTTGAGCAACGATATTAATTTTTAAAAAGTTGCGAACGCAGCGGCAAAATGAACGATTCTCAGCTATTGGGCCTAGATAGTTCTTCGCGAAGTCTTTCGTATTGAATGGAGAGGCATCTCCAATGGCTGAAAATTCAATATTTTGACCCCCTGTTTCGTAGTTTCCTATGAAATTGATTGAACATACCGAAGCTACATAATCAGGCGTTGGACAAGTCAAAGAATAATTAACATTGGTAAAACCTCTAATTTGAGCTAATTCTTTGATTCCTCCTAAAAGAATAATTAAATCCTTATCCTCTAGCTTGGAAACATCTGTTTGCTTTGTTCGCTCCTTATTTGGAACAAGATATTCTTGACGAATCATTGCTCTCCAGTTGATAGAGCCGTCTTCGTTGAATTGATATGGAACAGAGGGCTTGAGAAGCAAGCCATTTTCATCTCGTTTAAAATTTTCGATTACCTTTAATTTACTCATCTTGAAAAATTTACTAAAGATTAAGAGTTTGTCAAGACTCTAATTGCCAGAATATTTGATAAATTTTCACTAAGATCGAATTGATCTGCCTTATTAAATTTATTAATTGTGTACGGATTGTTATTTAGAATATCAGATTTAGAAATATAAAATTTATTTTTATAAAGAATTAATTCGTTACATTTAAAATAAACGTTTTTATCATTTAAATTAAATTTAATAGTCGGATCTTCTATATTTTGAAAACTAATAGGTTCAATATCTAAATATTTTAATTTTAAATCGCCGCTTTTTTCTTCATTTAAAAATGAATATAATAGTAAATTGATTTTATGAGATTTAATATAGGAAATAAAGGAGGAGAAATCTTCATCACTTTTCAACTCTAGATCAATACTAGAAATTTTACTAGCGTATTTTTTTATAAAATTCAATGGTATTTCTTTATTTGTTCTAACTCTACATTTTTTAATAGTTAAATGCTTTTCTAAAAACGAAAGATCGTAGCAATAATCCATTCTTATAATAGGTTCACTTATTGATTCTAAATCATAAACATAATCTTTGATTGGATATATATTAATTTCATGAGAATTTTCTTTATATAAATCTCCAACGTACAGAGTCTCGTATGGTTTTTTATATTTGATTTCTAATAGTTTAAATATGTTTTCAGCTATATCTTCTGGCTTTATTTTATTAACCAAGTGAGCAGTAACATTTCCATCATATAATGGAAGGCTTCCATTTTCACTATAACTATCAAGTATAATTTGATTTTTAGAATCCGCAAAAAATGGGCTAATGAACTCTTTTTTGCTAATTGAATTTAAAATAAGACTTTTCGTATTTACGGACGCGCATAAATCAAATAATATAGAATATTCACCAAAGTGAAGAAAAGAATTTCTGAGAATATAAGTGGCGCATCCATAATCTTTAATTTTAGATATAGATTTAATCTCTGGATAATTTTCGCCGCCGATTTGAACAACGTCAATTTCATAAGCTTTTAAGACTGGTTTAATTAGATTTAATACTTCTTGATATTGGTTATAATGAATTTTATGAAAAGAAATAAATTTTTCAGATCCGATTGGCGCGAATCTTTCATAAAGTTTTTCTTTTGTTAATAATGCTCCAGAAGCTAGAGCAAAGCTTTCTGCTAAGTGCATAAATGAAAATTTATTAAATCTTCGTTGTTTCTAATATAAGAGAAATTCGGAAAAGTATCAGTAAGATTAATAACAATATCGCAATACTTCTTTTCTTTGCCTCTTCCTTCTAAAAAGAAAGGCGTTGTCATTTTATCTATAAATTCAATAACATGATCTACATGTTGATTTGCATCAAAGAAATGAAACAAGTCTGGTTTTGTGGCTATTATGATTTTATAATCTAAATAAATATCTTTTAAATTTCCTAAAACACTGTTAGCATAAAAAGCTTCTCTTTCGCCATTTTTTATTAAAATTAAAAGTTTTTTACCTTTTATAGATGATAACTTTTCTAAAGATTTATGAAGAGTATTCTTTGATTCTTCTTTATAAGCAACATTTCTAAAATAAGTTTCTACGGTTTGCCTTTTTTCTCCATTCTGCATTCTATTCAACCAATGATTTAATCCATCATCGTCATCATCAATATTTGTGTTTAAAATATGTAAATAAAGAGCTTTTATCCATTCTTTATCATTTTCGATTTTTGGAATAGATGCGTAAGGAAATTTTTTGGAAACAATCTCTCTATAATCATATTTTTTATTGCATTCTTCGTCTATGAATTTTTCAATTTTTTTGCAAACGACTTCTGAAGAATAGTTTTCAATAACCCATTCTCTAGAAATCAAACCTTGCTCTTTCCTCTGTTCTTTACTCATTAAATAAACAGATTCAAGAGAGTTTGAAATACTAACAGCAGAAGTTGCGGCTTTTATAAATTGAGTTCCCGGTTCTCTGTACTCTTCCCATTGAAGAGGAATAGATCCTGAACCTTGTGCGCAATTATCTTCTCCACAGCTATAATTAGTAACTAAAGTAATTAATTCTGTAAATTTAGCTTCTTGAATAGGCATTTCTTGACCACCACTAGTAAAAGGGTGGCAATAAACATCCATCAAATTATAAATATCATTTAATTGAGGCTCTGTTACACCATGACTTGGAGATGTAGAAAAAAATGTATTTTGCTTACACAGCGGACATTCTTTTTGTTTTTTCGTTGGAGATTCTACTTTAACATGACCACAGCTTCGACAAGAAAAAGTTGTTAATACATCTTTATCTTCCAGAGAAAATTCCGCCATGAACTTCTTAATATCCCAACTTTCGTCGAGACTTGTATGAAGTAATACTTTGGCATTAGCTTGGGGAAATTTTTGCTTGAATAAATAAAGACCACGCAATAAAGCGAAAACTGATTTTCTTAACTGATTTCTAAAAACAAATCCAATAATGAAATCATTTTTATTTATTCCGTGAATTTGTCTTAGATAATCTCTTTCTTCATCTGATTTGCGATAAAAATTAGTATTGTCTATAGCTCCATGACAAGTGCGTACATGAGTCAATCCATTTTTATGCATTTCTTTTTCTGCAAATTCACTCCAGACCCAAAAGTTTTTTACCTTTTTGGCGGCTTTATTCGCTTGATCTAAAATGGGAAGAGAATCAAGTGTTGTCCATAATACTGAATCAATATTCTCAAACCATTTTCTTCCAATAGCAAAATCAATACCCCAAATGTCTTGAACCGCAAAATATACATCAGGCTTTTCTTTTTCTACTACATAATCAAGTAAAGCTTCTCCGTATCCAAAAAGTCTTTTTTTAGCTTCTGCTTCTTGAGGAGTTAAATTTTCCAATAAAGATGGAACTTTATGATCTAGTGGATACGCGCCATAAGATTTCCAAGGCAATCTTTTTAAGTTACTGTCGCCTTCTTTCTGAGAAACACAATATTGAGCTATGTCATATTTCCCAGTTTTATAAAGATAAGATAAAATGGCTTTGGCATTTCTACCAAAGCCAGTTTTTGCGGTGGCGCAGTCAGATTGAAAAAGTATTTTTTTCACCAGTCTAAATCGTCATTTTTAGCAGCTTGTTCTTGAGTTTGTTTAACAGGTTGTTTCGGAGTTTCAGTAACTTCTTCTTCGCTTTCGACTTCATTCTGTTCAGCTTTTTCTTTTTGAATATTAACGAAGGAGTTTTGGATAAGATGAATTAAATATTCTTTAACAAGTCGAGCTTCTCTAAAATTTAAACCAATCAAAAAAGATAACTTATCTTGAGAATCTTTTGCTTGCTTGTTTACAGAAAGTGAAAAACCTTTTCTTTCATTTGTATTCTTATCAATATAAGGAGCAAATCTAATCTGAATTGTTTGATTTTGACTGTTATGAAACTCTTTAAACTCAATATCCTTATCAATAGTGTCAAGAAATCCTGCGGCTTCTGTTGCCGAAAGCTTAACTTTTACATTTCCTTTAGGATCGGTCTTGTTTTTCTGAAATGAACCAGTCTTCTTGGAATCATCCCAAGACGACTGCTTAATCATACTAAACATAATAGCTCCATCACGGGTTTTGTAAAAAGAACATGCGGAGCCGGAATTACGAGGATTTGGCTTATAAAACTGAATCATACTTCGATTTATTATACGTTTTTATGTTCAGATTTCGAGATTTTTAACAAAGAAAATGAATTTAATTCACATCGTATTTAAAGTTTTAAATTTTAGATAGAAGAACTTGATTATCTTGAAAGTTAATTATTTTCCATCCATTTTTCAACATGTAAGGAATAGACAAAGCGCCTTTTCCAGAAAAATTTGAATCCAAGATATCATCCAAAAGAACTAAAGAGTTTTCTTGTAGATTCTTTTCGCAAGCTTGAAACTCTTTCAATTGATGTTCTGCAGCAGCTTTTTTATTTTCTTCATCTCCGCAGTAATCAAAACTATCTAAAAAAAGAAGATTTATTTTAAAATAGTTTGGAAGATTTTGTAAATAAGAAACTGAATCGCTTAATGCATAATTTACATACGGAGACAATCCTATGACGTTTTTAGCTACGTTAAGGTGATACTGATTTATGTCTATCGAATAAATAATACTATTAGTTTTTTTTGCCCAATGAATCCATGATAAGGTTCCCCAACCATCTCCTTTTTTATAAATTTCATTTGGATTTCTTATGCATCCAGTTTCAACAATAGTAATTGGATTAAATTGAAAACGCTTGTATAATTCTTCAAAGACAAAAATTTGAGAATTGTTGCGCCCGGTTTGGTCCTTATTAAGAATTAAATCTTGAAGTTCTGAGTTCATTATTTTTGGTATTTAATTTATTCGTCTTTCTTTATTTCTGATAACTTGGTATATATTTTATTATTCTGAATAGCGATTGTATTAGCAAAAACACAACCTTCTTTTTTTTGTCCTCGAATAACTACAATTTCATTCTTTTTTGGCGTCTTACCGTTCAATTCAAGGCATTCTTCATACTTTTTATTAAAGATCTTCACGTTTATTATATTTGTTTCATCATAAATATCCATAGTCATATATTTATTTCCAGCTTTAGAAGTTCTTGTTTCTGAATCATCTTTTAACCGTCCGATAAATCGAACTTCATAATTTTCTGGTAGTCCAGCGACATCATCAATAGAGGTTAGATCGACATCTTTTTGATCCATAATAATGTCTTTTAAAGATGAACCATAAGTATAACCTAACAATTTATTTTCATAAAACCAATTAGCAAATTTTTCTGACTTCTTATTTTTTTCATATATTTCTGCGTATTTAGCAGATTTGGTTTTAATAGTTTCGATTCTTGAAGGCTTAATGTAAGGTTTTCCTTTTTCATCAACCTTATCACAAATATATTTTAAAGTCTTAACTAAATCATAATCGAATTGTGCGCCATAGTTAATACAATGACGCTTTTCTTTTTCTGTAAGCGTATTCCAAAGTTGAGCTTCATAAACAACTTTTGTACGACTTTGCTTAAATCCTTCCAATGCTCCGGCTTGAATAAGAGCGCAAAGTATTCCTAGATTCAATCCAGCTTCATTCGCCGTGTTGAAGATTTCGAATTTATTCTGGAATATCCCTATGAAATTATTTAATTTTTCTATCGATTTATCAGAAATACCTTTGATCGATAATAAACCGAATCGAATATCATTTCCTTGAATACTAAAATCTTTTTGAGATTTTAAAAGATGAGGAGGTAATAACTCGATATTAAAATGCCTCATTTCTTTATGAATCTTAGATATCTCAGCAATAGGATCTGGTTCGTGTCTTGTCATTTTAAGAAGAGACAAGAAGAACTGCTGTGGATATTTGAATTTAAGGTAAACGGTAATTGATGCTAATGCTGCATAGCAAGCAGAATGAGAGTTAGAAGAAATTAATCCTTCCGCATAAAAATTGTGATCCTTATGACTTACTTCTAAATCTAAAGTCTTTTTCTTACCAAGGCTTCTAATAGAGATTACTTTTTGAGTTCGCATTCTAAAATATTTTTAAATTCTTCAGAGTTAATATCAGATTCCCAAAGCTCAATTAATTGCCATCCATTTTTAATATAAACTTCTTTTTTTATACAGTCTCTATAAACATTTCTTTTTTGTACTGCGTATTTAGGGATTTTATATTTGTTTATATTTGGATTACAATGGAAAAAGTCTCCTTGACATTCTATCACCGTCTTGCTTTCTAAACAAGCAAAATCTGCCACAAAACCATTGATGGAAACTTGATATTGAAAATTAAAATTATTTTCTAATAGCCAAAGTTCTACTTTCTTTTCAATACTTGTTTTTTTAAAAGAAAAATCTCCATTTTCCCATCTTTTCGAAGTGGCTTTTCTCATTTTTTCTTTTGATTCATCCGAATGTTTTGTTATATGTCTAGCTTTCAAAGGATGTTTTTCTCTAGCTTCTTTCATTTTATTTTTTGAATCTTGAGACATTTTTTTGCCAATTCTTTTTTTTGCTATTATAGCCATTCTTTCGTCAGTCTCTTTTTTTAATCCAGTATTCCAAGCTCTTTTACCATACATGGGATTTTTATTTCCCGTTCTATCTTTTGATAATTTTTCGCATCCTTTTTTGAAAGCTAGACTATATTCTTTAGATATTTTACCTTGTTTAAATGTAGAAAAAATAAGCCCAATTCCTCTTATTTGATAGCCAACTTCTTCGTTTGAAATAGGGCAGAGCGGCCATTTTTCATGAAGATAATTTTTAACATATTCTTTAATTGAGATTTTATGTTCATCGCGAAGATAAGAATTAAATTTATTTAATAAATAAGCTCCATCTTTTCTTTTAGGATATATTTTACATATTTCTTTAATAGGTTTTGAATCTATTACGCAGACCTTAAAGATATCAATAGGAATGATTTTTTTTGAATTAATTGTTTGAATTACGCTCATGCTATTACTTACACATTATTCCGAGATTTTCTTTAAGAATTTCTCTGAGTGTATGCATTTTTTTATCTTCACATAGAAATTTATGATCTAGTGAGCAAGAAATTTTAGTTCCATCTTCCATTTCAATTTCATAAACTTCTACTTCGTTTTCATGAATGTTAATCACTTCAACATAATGATCTTTATCGTTATCGATATCGTAAGCTAATACGAGGTCTCCTTTTTTAATCTCATTAAGGCATTTATATCCACTTTCAGATTCAACTATCGTTTCTGGAAGCAAACATTTATTAAATGAATAATTTGCAGAATCTTCTAGAACTTTCCAAAGAATATCTCCAGCTTCTTGTGGTAATTTATTTTCTACAATTTTATCTTGAATTTTCTGCTTCCACTTTTTGACTTCTTCGACTTTCTTTTTACCTACTATACGGCGAAGAATTTCTGCTTCATCAAGAGAAAAGCCAATTTTTGTTGACATTTTCATTAGCTGTTCCTGATAAAGAGCAACGCCGCCAGTAATCTTTAATACGTCATCAAATAAAGAATGAATACTTTCGTAAGTACTTGTATTTGTGTATAAAGCGTATTTGTCTACGAATTGAAGTGCGCCGGGACGAGCTAGAGCAAGAACGCCGCTTAGTTCTTCTAGATTTTTTGGCTTAACCTTTTTCAATACTTTGAAATTAGTATCAGCTTCTATTTGGAATAAACCGTGAGGAGTCTTTAATTCTTGAAGATTTTGATAGATAAAAGAATCATTTACATCAATATCTAAAAGATTAAGACCGATGCTTTTACAAACATCATCAACAACAGAAACTCCGCGAAGACCAAGAATATCCAGCTTTATGTTAAATAGAGTCACCCAATTCATGTCATAGGATGATACTATGCTGCCATCAGAAGATCTTTCTGTTGGACAAGAGTCTAAAATATTATCATAGCACAATAGAACTCCAGAAGGATGAGCGCCTTTATTCTTAATTAAATCTTTAAGCTTTTTAGCGATACTATATACCCTTTGGTTTGTATCACACCATTCTTTAAATTCTGGAACCTCAGAATAAGCTTCTTCAATATCTTTTACCTGACCAAAGACTTTCGGAATATGAGAAGAGACAACGGTCATTTCCGACTCAGGCTTATCATCAATGACTTTACCACATTCTTTAATTAGGAGTTTACTACTAAGAGTATTTAAGGTTAATATTTTCGCGGTTTTATTTTCAAATTTCTTTTCAAGATACTCTAGAACTTTATGCCGTTGATAATAACATATATCTAAATCCACGTCACACATCAGAGATCCATCAAGATAAGTAATTCCATTTACAATATTTTTCTTAGCTCTGAATCTAGAGATAAATCTTTCGAAAAATAATCCATATCGAAGAGGATCAATCTGAGTAACATTACAAGCGAACAGAATCAAACTCCCTGCCGCTGATCCACGTCCTACTCCAGTAGGAATAGCGTTTTCTTTACAGAAATTAATAACATCCCAGACTAACAATAAATAATCAGTGAAAAAAAGTTCATCAACAATACTTAATTCATAATTTAATCTATTTAGATATTCTTGATTATATATTCCCTTTTCTTTTAAACCGAATTCACACAGTAAACGAAGGAATGTTTGATTGTCGCAATTTAAATCAGCGCCAATTCTATTCTTAAATTTGTTTTCAATATTGAATGATGGAAGCCTAACTCCATGCAGTTCAAGTTGAAGATCAGTAAAGTTATTAGTAAAGCTCATAGGTCAATCATGTATTTCAGTTTGTTCCAAACTTTGAGATTTAATTTCAAATCAATAATTGCATCGTGCAATCTGTCGTATTCGTGATCTATGCTGAATTCCTTACCCAGCGAAGTCAAGTTTGTTTTGACTCCTTTTCTAGGAGAATTAGCTAATCTATATTGATATTCGATTAAATCATCTCCCTTGTTTGGAATTTCTCCATATTTTATACCTCTAGCAATACAATTAGTATCAATTATTTTATCGACAAGATGTTGCCAAGGCTTTCCAAATTTTTCGCACAACCCTCGAATCAGATAAATATCAAAATTAAGAATATTATGCCCTATTATTTTATAAGATGAATTAAGCCACTCATACATAGCATCAAAAGCTTCTTTGGGAGGAATTCCAAGGCGATCTAGTTTATTTGGATCAAATCTTGTTATTTCTGCGGCTTCTTTACTGATTTTAAGATCAGTATCCCATTTAACATACATGTCTTTAGAATCAATGATTTCATGACCTTTGACTTTTAACATTGAAATCTGCCAAGGAAGATTATTACATATATTTAAACATAGATTAAAAGTTTCTACGTCTATAAAGACTATTTCATCAGTTGTATTGAAGCGAAGTAAATGTCCGTCCATAACTATTTTTTATTGATCCAGTTTTCAAAGCAAAAAGTATCACTTGCCATATGGTCTAGCCTAGGTTTATTCAATGTAGATCTATTATTAATGCATCGAAAAGTTAAATAAGCCATGAAATGATCCATCTCGTAGTAATAAATACTTTGAACTTTCTGAGTTTTATATTTATCCTTTGTGTAATTCTCAATTTTTTTAAGAGTAATATTATCAAAAGGAAGATTATTATCTTCCACAAAAAACAGAGGATTAAAGAAAGAGAAATCTGGAACGCAAATATGGCCGTATAGCGCGTTATTGAAAAGAAAACTATCGTAGAAAGGAATTGCTATTAATAAATCGTCGCTATAATTTTCTTTTAATGTTTTATAATCAAGGCGCGGCTCATAATAAAATCCTTGGCATGAAGCTATTGTAGAGAGCTTAATTAGCTTTTTGTATCCAATAGGATTCTTTGGAAAAATAACAATTTTAGAATTCTTCTTTAGGGAAGCTTCATTTTTTTCGTTGATGTCTTCGGTTATGGTGACTCTAAAACCGAAAATAAGTTTTATTTTTAATTCTTTAGCGTAATTATAAGCCTGAATAAAACCAGATAAAGAATCTTCGACTAAAGTTACTTCTTGTAAATTATGCTGTTTAGCAATAGAAAAAACGGAGATTGGACCGGAATCAGTAATCTCCGCTGGCTTCTCTAAAGTAAGAATTGATTTTCCTACTGAATAGTGCGTTTTAAACAACGGAATGATACTCACGCATCTATCTTAGCAAGAAGAAATGCTTTTGCAAGTCAAAAATCGAATTCATCGACTTTTGGTTTTACTTTCTTGTGAGCTGGACATCCAGTATAAGCTTTCTTTATGATTTTGTGTTTAGGATTTATATTCTTAGGAAGATCTTCTGGATAATAAGTTTTTACGAATTTGTCATTTTCATCCCTAACTTCATAATATTCGAATGGATTATAAAATGGACAAACCCATGTTTTTCCAGCTTTACAAAGCCATTTTTTATCTTCGTTGTTTGCGGCGAAATTTGAAACAGCAGATTTTTCGTTAAAACTAGAAGCTATTCCATAAATATATTCTAGATACTTTTCATATCCATTTAATTGTTCTTCAGTAATTTCTACTTCTTGAACAGGCTGCTTTGGAAACCTAAGAAAAATAAATTGCGTTACTACCCTCTTAATTTTATCAGATACATCTTTAAATTTATTAGATTTTTTTGTAGCTAAAGTATAAGTAAGAGCTTGAATATTAGCAGTTAATTCATCATCTTTAAATTTAGATTTACTACTCTTATAATCTACGATTTTAAATAATTTTTCTTTTGGATAGAATCCATTCTTATCTATAAATCCTTTTATCTTATACTTTGGACTTTCACTCTCTATAAGAAATTCCTGTTCCGGTTCTCCTAATTTAGCATTATTAAGATAGAAATCTTGGTTAAGTCCAACAATAATCATTTTATCTACCATCTCATAATTTTCATCTGTCAAAATATCAAGCTTCTTCATGTGCTTGATGACAAGTCGATCTACAGCTTTACTGGCTTGAATCGAGGCTCTTTTCTGTATCTGAGTATAATGACTTTTATGTTTAGAGTTTAATAATAATTCAAATATAAGATGACAAACCGTACCACGGTTTGCTCCGTCATTTGATTTATCTGGAAGCTTAAGATGGTAATTACACCAATAAGTCCAAGAACATGTCTCTAGAGTTTTAATTCTAGAAGCCGATAGGATTAGATCTTTTTTTTCCACTCGTTAATTTCCTCTAAAGTCATTTCGCCAAAATCTTTTTTTGATGGTAGATTTATGACGACTTGGTTAGTGTCGAAAAATTTTATTAATTTATTATAAGCTTTTTCAGAAGCTTCGTTGCCTGCAAAATTTTTATCGGAATCGTTGTTAAAACATATTCTAATCTTATTTACGTCCAATTTCAATAAAAAGTTTATAATAGCTGTTGATATCTCTAAACCAAAAGAAACTAATACATTATCTATTCCACATTTATAAAGAGATAAAGCGTCTCCAATACTTTCGACAATTAAAACTTCTTTCTTCTCTTTTATTTGTTTTAAGCTTTTCTTAGCTGGAAAACACCAAGAGGATTTAGTTCCAACGTGCTTCCATTTTGGATGATCCGCTCTTCCTAAGATATCTCTTCCAGAGAATCCAACGATTTGATTAGAACTATTAAATATAGGAAAAACGTAGCGGCCAGCCATTTTTCCAGTTTTCGCAACTCCTCCATCAAATTCAGAAACAATTTCCTCAGGAATTCCTCTATTAATCCAATAAGAGTGATCTTTAGTAAGCTTCAAAAGCATATCTTTATCGTATATCTTTTGAGCTTTAATTTTGGGGCGATTCTCTTCCTTGATTTCTATAGATATGTTTCTTTGAGATATCCACTTTCCGACTTCTTCTACATTTTTTAAATTAAGAGAAAGTTTAATTAGATCTTCTATTGATCCAGTTATTCCTCGACTGAAATCAATGAATCTTCCAGTATCTTTTTTAACGGAAAGAACTGTATTATTATCAGAATCCCTATAAATAGGGCGCATTCTATAATCCTTTGGACCTTCAATAATGTTTGAATATCCAAGATCCATTAAAATATCTTTAACATTCATAGAGTTCCACTATCTTCGTTTTCTTTATCTTTTAATTCAAATTGCTCGTTTTCGACTTTAACAATGTCGTCAAGAGATCCTTTTTCTTCTACATTAAAACTTTCTACATTGAAATTAAGAAAATTATTTTGATAAGAAAATTCTCCCTGCTCATTTCTACGTTTTACTAAATCATGATGCCCAGCAGCATCTTTTCCTTGAAAGCGAGTTTTAATGGGAACGAGTTTATGAGTACCAAACTGTTCTCCATCTGATGCTATTTCATCAACTGTTTTTCTTCTAAAGATGCCTACGAAAGAAGCAAACCATTGAAGGCGATCTGAAAGAGCGATTGCAGAACTATCATCTACAACCATATTGCTTTTACGATTAAAATTTTCGCCACTACGATTCATTTGCATCGCAGTAATAATTGGACAATTAATCTCTTCAGAAAGCTTCTTTAGTTTATCGATTTTTTCACCGATAGCTTGATGCTCTGCCCAATTATTTCCCAACTTTTCTCCAGTTAATTTTACGTAATCATAAGCTACTATACATTGATTTCCGCGCCCAACTTGCTTATAATACCATCTCTTTACAAGAGAGCAAACTTCATCTATATTTTTATTTCCAACTCTATAATGATAATATTGATAGTTTGATACTTTTGTTAATGCTTCTCTTACCTTTTTAGTCATTTCCGCATTTCTGCGCCAGTTTCCAGTTTCTACATACCACATTGGCACGCCAGACATAGAAGAAATCATTCGAAACTGCATTTCTTCAGCGCTCATTTCTGTATCTAGAATTAAGGCTTTAACGTTATTCTTTAAAGAAGTCTTTAAACAGATATCGTTAATCCAAGTTGTTTTTCCTTGCGCCGGTCTGGAAACGATTGCGTAGATATTTCCCGGCCTCAATCCGCCATAGAGTCTATTGAATTCTGGATAAGGAGTCAAAAGACCAGTGTCATCTTTAATATTATTTCCACGTTCTTCTACTTTCTCAGCGATACCTTCAAAAAGGTTATATGGCTTTTCATCTATTTCGATAGAAGAAATTTTTTCGGCATATATTTTATCGCAACTAAGAACAAAATCACTAATTTTTTCTTCGCCTATTTTCTGAGAAGCTATTTTAAGTTTTTCCCCTGTTTGGAACATTTCCCGGCGAATTCTTAGAGAAATTAACTCTTTTGCTGCTTCAATTGTGGCCTTTTCGTTCAATTGAGCAAATGAAATACTTTCAACATAATCGAAAATATTTATTTCGTCTTTGAAAGCGACTCCAAGATCTTTTATTTTTTGAGCTACCAATACTTTGTCAATTTCCTGTTTATTTAAATAACAATTCTTACAAACTAAGAAAATTGTAGAATGAACTTCGTTAAAAAAATCTTTTTCACTCAAGAAGTTTACTAGTTCGCATAATACGTCTTTATTTTTAAAAATGCCGGCAATAACATGTTTTTCTACTTGTAATGAATATATATTCATAGTTCTATATTAAATTTATCAAGAATAAACTGAGAAGAAAGAGTCTTCATATCTCCCTCTTCTATTTCAATTAATTTAAATTCGTTTTTCATTAGCCATTCATATTTTTCATAATCCCTTCTAATCGAAGAGAGATATTTAGAACGAGAATTTTGATGAAAGAACTTGTTAAAGGAAGTATGCTGGGCGCCATTTACCTCCACCGCTATTTTACAGGTTGCGTTGATAAAGTCAACCTTCATTAACGAACCATACACTGGAAATTCTTCATAAACTATATGAGAAGACCAGAATTGATGCAGAAACTGCTTTACTTCAAATTGAATTTTAGAACGAGACTTTTTTTTCCAATCTATTCTATATTTATTTACATTCTTACTAATCAGTTTTCCTGATACCGTGTAAAGTCTCATTTTTGAATAATTCTGCTAAATTTATTAAATAAATACTGAGTCAGATCTTGGTTGTTTTCGAGAATCTTTCTTAAATTATCGATTCCTTGAACTTGTTTTTCAATTTGAAAACCTGCTTCTGTTAATTCCTTGAGCAAGTCATCGCAAATTGTAATCCAAGAAGTTTTAGCTTCAATCATCTCCCAAGCTTTTAACTGTTCAATAATTTCGTATTCAATCCAAATACTATTCCCATTTTCGCGGCCATATTTAATTGGATATCGAACTTCCGTTCCAGTCTTCTCGTTTGGAGTTTTCCTAAACATTATTTTACACCAATGTCCAATTGGAGTTTTATTATCTGCTCCAGCGTAAATAATATCTTTTTGAAACCTTTGCTGAAATTCTAAAATCCAATCAGAATAGTGAAGGGCGGCATTTCCACCAGATGCATTCGTAACTTTTGGATCTCCCTTTTCGTAAGGATTTATTTTAATTGTGGAGCGTACTTGAGAAATTAAAAAACAAATATGACCTTTCGAAGAAAAATAATTAGCCATTTTTCTCAAAAAGTTAGATGTCAATAGTGCGCCGCCAGCAGTTCGATCAGCCTCACTTGCACCTTTTTCAATATCATTTCTAGGAACAAGAGAATCCAAAGAATCGATAATAAACATGTAATAGTTATTATCAGAGTTTATCTTTGTAATCTTTCTAATCATGTCGATTACAAATTCAAAATCATTAGTAGGAACAACCTTCCATCGATTTGGATCTGTATCGACTCCTGATCTAGCAATAATTTCTTTTGATAATCTTCCTTCCGCTTTTATATAAACGACAACACCATTGTCAGGATGAGTCTTTTGAAAGTTTCTAGCGAATGCTAATGCATTAGAAGTTTTTCCGCCTTCCGTAATTCCAGTTGAACGAACAACGCCGGGGCGAATTCCGCCACCCATTTCCATGTCTAGAACTAAACTTCCGCTGCTGACAACATATTCTACAGGATTGTCATAAGCAAAATGGTATTCTGAATTTTCTTTAAGATACTTATCTAGTTCAGAAAGTTTAGATGCGACAGTATTTGAATCTTGATTTTTTGGAGGTCTACCCATATAAAATAAAATCTTTGAGAGAAAGAAGTGGTTTTTTAATCACAACATCTTCTCCAACTTTTTCTTCAGAAAGAGTAATCGAACTTTTTGGCAAGTCAAGGTTTTTTCGTTTGGATTCCTGAAACTTCTTCCACCTCTCCTTGACGTACTCATCGTGGTGATATTTTATTATATTGAAATTATCCTTCTTTATAAAAAAACATAGCGAGTCCACTTTACATTGAGGAATGTAATTCCAAAATTCCTGATCTCTAGAAAGTTCTCCTAACTGTTTTGCTATTTTTATTTCTCTAGGATAGTTAACGCTATCTTTATTTGAAATAAATTTATTTATTAAATAAGTTTCGAAGCTTTTGAAAACTACTTCTTTACCATCAATTATTTCGATATACTTTTTCTTCGATGTATTTGGCAATTTCTTTTTCATTTTTTTCAGGATCACTAACTTTTAAAATATCTAAAAGTCCAGAATTCAAATAAGGGTTAATAAAAAGAGAATCTCTAGTTTCGTCTTTGAAATCTCCAAGTATAAGATAGGTTTTAATCTTTTTTGATAGAGCCATTGTTTTAATACTGCTATCAACAGCAATCACCTTCTTGCAAAGCTGAACATGACTTAGACTAACCCAAATATCTGGATGAGAAATTATGCAAACATTTGGAGACTCGTCGTAGTGAGAATACTGAGTTGTTTCAGCTGGAGATCCAAAGATGAAGTAATTCTTATCAGGCTTTATCAATGAGTCAACTAAATTTTTCGACAATTTCTTCTGAGAAAATTTCAATTGAGTGTGAGCAGACTGCGAAAACGAACTTCCAAAAGGGTGAATGCCAATAATTTCGTTATCGTTATCGAAGGGAGATTGCACTTCATATGGACACTTTTCTTCAAAATAAGCAGATCTTGGGCATATAATTAAATCTTTAAAATCCAAACCGCAATTAATCTGATGCAATTCAGCTAATGAATTAAAATAATAAAATGAAAACTTATTTAAATCAGCATATTTGCCGAAAAAGTCAGGAGCTTGTTTGTAATGCGTAACAACTACGAACGAGCAGCTAGAATTTTTTAAATTAATAACTGCATCTAAACATTGTAAGAAATCTCCAATTCCGCCAATTATGTAAATTTTCATTAGTATAAAATATATTAGGGCCTAACTATGGATTTCTCCATAAAATTAGGCCCTTTTTGCTAACTTGATTTATATTATCTTATAGGGCAAACGCCACCAGCACATTCTGCCATTTCTAATATTTCATTAGTATTGATAGCTAAATTATTTAAAGATTTAACTTTAGCTTTAGCTGTTAAATAAGCCTTTTCATCAATTTCTTGATATGGAGCTTGCTTGAATCCATGATCTTTGAAAAGCAAGAAGCTTACGCTCTTAATGTTATTTTCATAATTTTCATTAAGCCATTTCTTTAGATCCTCTAATTCTTCAGGCTTATAGTAAGCAGTAACAGATACAGCGTTATCGGACCAGATTGTTTGGAGCTTCTTTACCATTTCAAGCTGTTTGATAACATCCATATCTTTTGCCAATACAGATCCTTCAGAACTCTCACATGGGAAATAAACAACTACAGTATCATGATTTTCGCT